>Ga0209589_1005602_pt1 | contig 21241 bp, 7 predicted proteins | sample CowpeawhiteBW_FD_187525 | JGI IMG/M metagenome (GOLD analysis project Ga0209589, IMG submission 187525) | Root nodule microbial communities of legume samples collected from California USA - Cow pea white BW (SPAdes) (version 2) | ecosystem: Host-associated > Plants > Roots > Nodule | place: USA... | reverse complement strand
TTCATAATATTATGTTTTCTTTACCGTAATTTTTTTTCTTTTATAAAAATTAATATTGAAGTAGTTAGAACACGGGTACGGGTATGGGTACGAGATTATACCCGTTACCCGGTGGGGATGGGGATGAGAAAAAAGTTTGATACCCGTTGGGTTTGTGTATGGGGATGGGGATGAATTTTTTATGCGGGGATGGGTATGGGATAGCGAAACCCGTCCCCGCCCCGCCCCGTTGCCATCCCTATATTTAAGTAAATAATATTGTTATTATTTTTCTTTAATTCGTTTTTAATTAATATAAATTCATCCTTAAATTTTTAACAATATTTTTTTATGTATTTTTATCAAATTGTTAATACAAAAATTCACAAAAGTTAAGATTTTTCATTTGGATACTCGTCCAAATTGATCAGCAAGACAAATTATTAACAAACTGTAATACTATAATTATTATTTTTTTTCGAAAAGACACATACAAAAATTGGATACTAATAAACCATGGGATAAGTTATAAATATATCATGATATCTCATCTTAAGATAATATAAATTTATATGTTAACATTTTTATTTTTATGTAATGAAATACAAACTGACAGTTAAAAAGAATTCTTTAATATATCATTTATAGTTATGTTTCAAAAGCAAACAAATACATAAAAAAAAAAATAATTGTCGGTCATATTTTTTCTTCTTTCATCTTATTTACTCATGATAGTACATTTCACGTCTTTCTTTCATTCCAAATAAGAATTCGTCAACATCAATAAATAAGAAGGTCCTTCCCGTTTCAATTAGTAAACAACAACATGAATACAAACAAATAAAAACACTAACAAGAGGTAGTTGCTAACATAGAGTATCTAAACATACTATAATGCAATATATATATATATATATATTTTGCAAAATTCATTTTACCAAATTTACAACTACAACATGTTTCACATATGTTTGTCAGAAATAATGTATATCCAAAATAAAAAATCTATTTTACGATAAACATTCACTTAAGTCTGCATTTTAATCTTGGGAGTTTGATACAAATTTTATTAGGATGCGAACTTATAAAGTTTTATGAGTTATATATGGAATATTATGGACATATAATTACATTATCAAATATTATGAATATCGAAAATTTGTAAGGGTTGTAAAAATATGAGATATGAGATATGAGATATAAGAATTATGTTATAGGAGGAACTTGTTAGTTTGTTATTTGATGTTATGTATACGAGTAAGTTGAAAGATTCTCTTTATGTTTCATTGGATCAGTTAAATCAAGCTAAAGGTTCTTCACCCTTCATCATATTTTACACAATTGTCAATCGACAACCACTTATGAACAAATTGAAAATAATTGTCATATGACTTTATGTTATCTTTTCTAAAAATAAAGTCACAAAATTGTTGATCCAAAAATTCTCCCTTTCCAAATGCAGATTTAGACGGAATGCGAACTTAAATGAATACGAATTTAAATGAATGTTTACCAAACTTCATTACCCATTAATTGGCAAAAAATAATGTAAATATAACAAGGCGAAAATGCATGAACACTTGGTCAATAATGATGACATTATAGTAACATTGACGTGTGCAGTGTGCGGGATGGTGTTATTTGTGTTGGTATCCCCATCGTCATCCATAAACAAAGCGATGATCGAAGTAGTGCTGTGAAATTAAAGACAGCTCTAGCTATCAGAATGTGCTTGAAATTGAGCAAACATCCGGTTTGGGTCCCACGTAGAAGCAGCTAGCAAGAGCAATATTTAAATAAGTGAACATGGAAATGACAACAGCCCTTGGAACATTGCATGATGTTTCTATGTACTGTCTATATATTTTCTCTATCATAAAAAATGTCGTTGCTGTTTCAAAATGTTGTAGTTGAGATTACGTTTGTGGTGTTTGAATCAAAATCACAGTGATGATGCCAACAGGGAAAATTAATATTTTGTGACGCTTGGGTTTTAAAAAGTTTAGGCACCTAAAATTAAAGCAAAGGGGTGGCTCTTGTTCCTTCTAACTTTCCCAAAGCAGTGCGGCACTTGCAACTCGGAACGTGAACTTTAAAAATGTTTTTATAATAAGCATATGAAAGTAATCAAACTTGAAAAAGTAGGAGAGAGTGGACAAAAATAAATGTTTAACCAATACTAGCATCCATAAATTAAAGACACGTGCGTAGCCGACTTTGGCACGTGAGTGGAGGATATAAGACATAATTAGGTTGTCGCAATGATGAAATGGTCCCTGCCCAAGCAAAGGGACCAGGGAGCGTACGTGTGAGGAGAGTGTGAGAATCACGTGACCCATCACAAAAGACTATGGCTGAGAACACTGCACAAAAAGAAGTTGAGCTGTCAATTGTTCTTCTGGTTTAAATTGCAGTTGGAGAAACAAACGCAAAGTCTTTGCTTTTCCTTTCTCAATTCAGTGTTTGAGTAATTAGTTGTAAACTGAAGTCTTGTTACCCAATCTAACCACACCTAGTTACTTGCTAGTTACATTTTAAATACAACAATTCCCACTTTCTCTACTTTCCCTATATCTAAAAACCCTAACAAACAAACTTTTATTATTCATCTTTCTAATGCGAGACCTATTTTCTCTACTTATAAAAAACTAGGTTTCTTCTACCTTAATATCTTCGTATATTAAATGTTTGGTCGTCTCTGAATTTTTCACCATATATTGTTTTCAATTTAGTCTTTAAAATATTCTTGTAGACAAGAAAGAAGTCGTATTAGTGATGTTGGACAAGTTAATATATAAGTGTACACAATATTTATATACACCGTGTTTTGTTTAAACACTGATAATATATTTTCAATAAAGACACAAATTTCTCTTTGCTTGGTTGATTTGCAATAACATGGGATCCTGGCTATATGATTTTTAAGAGGGTTGCTGTATCATACATATAATTAAATAATACAAATTGTTGAATTGATTAATATTTATGCATCTTTTGTCTAATTACAATTTTCAAGACATATGTCTATATTTATTCAAGTGTGATTAAAGTAAGATTTTGAATAAGAAACTGTGAAAATAAACAATTTACTCAATAGAGGTAAAATATTTTTCATACAATTTGAAATAAATTTATATACATGATTTTTTAAATGTATTCCTCATAAAAATGTTAGTTGATGTTAATTAAAAATATTATTTTTTTATATGATATACTTAATAAAAAGTTTATGTAAATCAAGTGATGTTGTATTTCCATAACTCCGTGTCTAAGATAGCCATATGTTTGAATGGGTTTCCAAGCTTTATGGTGAACCATCTAATTGATAAATCATGTATATTAGTGATGTCAGTTTGATGTCAGTTTGATTCTGATTATAGATATATGAATTTATTGAAAAACTGTCTATACTTATTTTTGTAAACACTTTTTAAACTTTTAAATATTGGAGAACCTCCAGAGTTTCATTAACCTAATTTTTTTAATTAAATAAAAAAAACAGAATATGGGTATACAGCTACCAAAAAAAGGTTTTTTGTATTCAAGTGTACAAGAATTTAGGGTATCAACATCACCTTATTTTCACATGGAAATTAGCACATGGCTGTACCCTAACTGTCTATGCTATTAAAGGAAAATTGGTAGCACCTTTATTCTGATAAGTATTCACACATAATTACTAAGTTTCACGTGAAAAATTATCATAATATATATATATATATATATATATTAAAAATATTTTTTTGAAAAATCACCCTCAAAACATAATAATTAATAAGCCTTCTCAATAGAAGGAAGGGATTTCATATTTTGGGAGATAAAAATCAAAGAGAATATTTTATAGGATAAAATCAAAATTCACATTTTAAAAAAATAAAAAGATTCTATCGAAGAAAAAAGTATTAATAAATTAAAATAAAAACTCAATCCATTTACAACATATATATATTTTTTAAAATGTTTTCCATTTAAAAATTTACAAATTTTTTGAGAGAATATAAATTTCTCTTGTTTCACGAATAATAGATATTACTTTAATATTTCTTATTAAGTTATCGTATATATTAGTAAACAAACACAATTAACTGATAAACAATATAAAACTGATTAACGGTTTGATTAACAGCTATAGATTATAAAATTTCAGACGAGGACAATAAATGAAAATCTAATTTTTTCTAGTTTGCATGGTTGTTTGACTAAATACAGAAATTAGGTTATGATTTGTATCCTATATAGTTGAAACAAAGCAATTGGAAAGAACATTGGGTGTTTCATGGAAGGAATAATCACCAATTAATCAACTGGTTTTTTCTTTGAGGGGCCACTTAAATCAATGTATATATGAAGCTGCACATGTAATTGTCTTCCGTGGGGATAACTAAGACAAGAACAAAATGCCAAAACTTCATTTTTAAAACGCTTTTGAAAATTTTGCATAAATATTTATGGAACAAACATTGTTTGTATTTTCTCTTCATGACAGAATGGACAATTGAAATTGTGATTTTGAATGAGTATTTTCTTTTAATTGGTTTTTGTTTGTACGTTTCGAACATTGTTGTTCGTGTATTGTTGGAACTTTAAAGATGATATTTAAAGGACAACTATATTTTTTACAATTAAAATTTGATAATTTTTTTTATAACTTGAGATAACATCTTTTAAAAAAAATTGAAATATAAAAAATAAAAAATCACTTAAAAATACTATCTCAAATTATAAACCTGCTGAAAAACATTGGTGGACTTAAAAAGTCGGATGGAATATTCGATTCTTCTACTTTTATTTCTTTTCGATTCAAATTATACATTATTAATTTTAATTCTTTTCTTTTTTTACTTTCTCATCCGAACAAAATAGGGTCTAAATGACTACCCAACCCATGACATGTAAAAATTAAGATCACATATTATTCCCTTTTATTTTCTTGAAGATTCTGATGAAAATTATAGTTGAGAAAAAACTTATATTTATGTTTGTAGCTTGTATTTTAACAATATGCCAGATTCTTAAAAAAATATAATGCAATATTATTATTATTATTATTATTAAATATAAAATATTAAAAAATGTATTTTGAAATTAATGTATAGTTTTATTTAATATTTAGGTAAATTATTGAAAAATTTGTTTAAAAAACATTGTAAGAAGGTACGATATTTTTTTTTCATTTGTAAGCAACCCAATAATATGCTTGTAGGCAAAGGAGGATGATTGATTAATTAAAGACCTTAACCAGGCTTGGGTTTCTGAGGCTTACGACTAACCCAAAGTTGTAACTATACAATGGGCTACGTAGCCCATTGTTTACATTTTGGGCTTAAGTTCTACGGATTTTCTACTCTAAGATACTCTGATTTAGTAATTTTGTTATTGTTTATGTATTTGAATTTTTTGTTAGTGTGCTTGTTTGTTTTAAGAAATTGCATAATTTTGAAAATTTACTCCCACAACGTCTCTAAAACATTTGAAAAATAAATTAGATTTTCATGCATATAAGACATTTTGAAAATAATTTTGGGACACATCTATAATTATAAAATTTTCAAATTATTGAGTATATAGTTTCGGAAAAAAATGTTTTAAAAATACGAGGATGATAGATAATATATTTTACTGAAAATGATTGCATAACTAGTATATTATATGCTGTGCAATTTTCAAATATATGACTCACTTTGTGAAAAAGTGTTATTATATATAAACGTTGGGGAGAAAAAAATTTAATGGAAAAATGGTATTAATACAAGGGTTAAATATATTTTTGGTTCTTAACTTCTAGAATTAGTCCAATTCAAAGCTTTGGACCAATTTATTTATTTATCTTTCGAAATACGTAAATTTGGTTCTTTTAATAAAATTTTATTAGATTTATTTGATGTTTTGTATACATTTCAAAATTGTATTTGAGTTGTTTATACTATTTGACATATTTTTGCTTTAATGTTAAGTCAAATATTATTACGAAACGCGTTTGAAATGTTAAATAAACTTAATAAAATTTGATTAAAAAAACTAAATCCACGTATTTAAAAAGATGAAGGACTAAAGATCTACAGTTTTAAAATAGACTAATTCTAAAATTTTCTGAAAGTTAAGGGATTAAAAACATATTTAATCCTTGTTATAATTCACTAAATTTAAAAAAAAAAGTTTATTTTATTATTTTAATTTCTTTAAACTAAAAACTAAAATTAAAAAAGTACTAAAAATAGTTATTTGAAAGTAAACGAGGTGTTCTGGTTTTGAAGTTGACGTGAAGCATTGATAATCATAAGATTCAGAAACAAATACTTACTTTGTTGTTTTCTGTTTAACTTGTAAGAATTTTCAAAAGACATAACATAAGAAGAAGCTTGATAATTCGAAAAAAGAAAAGTAGTATAGAATAGGTGAAAAATGGTGTGGGTAATATTGTAGAAGAAAAGACGCAGAATGTTGAGAAATGCAATGTATCTGGAATATTTTTTGTTTGATAGAATAATAAAAGAAATGAAGTTTAAATATGTGCATAAAAGAATGTGAGGTAGTTGAAAAGGCATGCATGATGTGGTGAGCAGTGAGACACGTTGTGATGGTGACTTATGAGTTAACATGACCTAAAAACTAGGGAGGGGTCCTCAAATTCATTACCCTTCAATCTACAATTATCTTTATTTTTGCTTACTTCAATAGGAACACAGATGGGACATATACATGGAAATATCACTACATTAAATCGGATTTTTATCAAAAAACAATTCAAGCTATGGTTAAATTTTTAAAAAAACGGAAAAGAAAAACTGTTTGATCCACATCTTAAACATCTTCTTTTCAAAGTGATATGATATTGTATGCCCCGGGTGAAAGGTTCGTTGAGTCGGTAAGTTTGATTCGAGTTGATTTTAATTATATTTAAATAGATTAATAGTTAAGTGTTTTAGATCAATTCTATTAAATTTAATCTAATAGATAAAATTTATTTTAATTTAAATTAGATTGAAAAAAAATTAAAATTTAATTTGTCCAATTAAAATGGATATGAATTTTAATGTAATTTAGATTGGATTTTTAATCAACCCTAAAATATAATCATTATTTTATAGGTTAGACAACTTTTAATGTTGTAATATAATATAGTTTAAATAAAATATAAATTATGTTAACGGAAATATATATTTCTTTTGTTATATTATTTTGATTTAATTTTCTTTTCCGTCTTAAAATAACAAGTTTACACAGGTCGATGAGTTAAAATACGTGATTCAGCCCATCATTTTATGTCAGGTTATCAGGTTAATCCATTAAACCTGATCTATTTTAACATTTTTAGTCTTTATACTTATCGTCTATTTAAATAAAATACATAATTGAATTTTTTTATATAATTACTGAACATTTATTAAATTATCATTTAATATTTTTATTTGATGTTTATATAAATGTAAATTTTTTATATTTAAAAATAGAAAAAAAATATGTATTTTCCTTACGTTAAATACTTGACGAGAGACATTCAGAAAATATTATTTAATGGCGACATTTTTTATATATTTTGTTTTTACTTTTATAAAAAAACATTAATTAATATTAATATTTGAGCAGTAAAAAGACAACCGTAAGTATACGCGAGCGTAAATATATCTATTCCTCAATGAAATCAGAATAAAAAGAAAACATACTGGTTAAATATAAAAATAATGATAATTTTTTATTTAACTAATTTGTAATATATTATATGATTATCGGATCTGCATCACCTCATATACATAAAATTATATGAAGTTATTAAATATACAAAAACAATGATTTAAACTTAGGAAATTTGTAAAGGTAAATTATTTAATTTTGTAGAAACAGTATAGCTTATTTGTATTCAAATTTTATGGTAGAGTTTTATTTTATTTTACTTTAATTTTTGTTTTTAAAAAATATTTTTTACATGATCTTATTTTTTCAAAATTAGGGGACTAATTTCAATATAAAGTTATATAAGATAATATTATAAATAGATATCAGTTAATAATTAAGCAGAATTTTTAAGTTGATGTGACGAAAATGTTTAAATATTTGTTATATTTAATTATATTTTAATTTTAATAAAATAATACTCTGATAATTAATTAAATTATCAATTTTTATTATATTGTATTAATTAAATCATTCATAATTCTTTTTTATTTAATCCAAAAGAATCTCTCTTTACACTTTATTTATCTTCCTTTCTTTTTTTTTTTTATTCGTCCATTTTTTTATTTTCTAATAAAAAAGCAAGGTAAAATATCTACTTCTATTACTATTAGTTTTTAGCTTAATTTCCCTTTAAAATTAATAATAATAAATTCATTTTTAGCTTAAATGTGTTTTCCTCTTTTAATTTGGTTTGGGTTCACCATTAGATTTTTGGGCTCTTGTACACGTCTGGCCCATTTGCTAGACCAGTCCTTATTTCTTCGTATATTTTTATTAATTTCGTCTATTTCTAAAACAATTTTAATAAATATATAATTTAATCACTTAATATTATTTATTTGGTTAAATTATATATTTGGTCATAATTTTTTAAGTGATACACGTGACAAATTTTTAATTTTTTTAAAAAATTTTAAAAAATTAATTAATTAATTAATTTAAAAAAATAATAAAAAATCCAGAAATTGACAAATGATATCCATCTAACACTGTTACTATATCACTAAAAGATTTGATTACATTCATTTTTTAAAATAAAAACTAAATTGAGATAAAAAATAAATTAAAGAACTAAATTAATATTTTATTAGGACCAAAATATAATTTAACCTATTTAATTAAATAGTTTCATACCATAGTTGGTAGATATTTTTTCTATAGACATTGGAGACAGTGGATAAACTTTTAACGGTCTGTTAAAGACATTTTCGACCTCTTTTATCTTAACAAATTTAAAACAAAATTCACCAAATACAAATATTGAAAAAACAAAATCCTTAAAGGAATAAATTTATGTTTTCGTTATATCAATCTTTTGAATCTATTTTTCATAATATTGACATAATTGTTTGGAAATATTACATCTGATATATAAAAAAAAAAATTTTTTTGCTAAATATAAAAAAATATTAATATTGTACAACTCTTCTACATAATTCAAAATCAACAATTTTACAATAATAATTACTCATTCAGAACATCATCAACGACATTAATTTAACTTATTTCATCAAATCAAGAGTACCAAGTGGGCAACCCATACTTTTATTGTTTTTGAAAATCTTTACAAGACTTTAGACTTATTTAAATCTTGTATATCTAATTAAAATATTGGTTTATTTTTCGATATCTAATACCTTATCATCAGTAGTGGAATTTGAAATTGTATCATACTTAAAATAACTCAATATTTATATTACATTAGTCGATATGGTTTTCTCTCTCTTCTAACCATCAATTGACATAAATAATTTACCCTTGGTTTTAATGTATTATATAATCTCATTCTTATAGAATTTTATCTTATCAAAATTTCATTCTTATAGTTATAATTTTTTTTTTTCAAACCAACAGATAAAGTTAACTTCTTTTACCTTAATTGTTGTACTTTTCTTAAACTATTCTCAAAACTTAGAAAAGTTATAGAAGTTTGAACCTACTGATATAACATTTTATCTGCAAATTAAACATCTTACTACAGAACAAGATTAATAGAAATTCATTTATTCAACTCAAATCTCATTCAAGATTATTTTCATTGTAAATACATGCGACAATAACAAATAAAAAAAATGAAAATATGAAGAAAAAAAAAACTACTAAAAAGATATAATCGCGTCAATTTGATTAAAACGTTTTGAGTTTAGAGAGATAAATATTTCATAGGGTGAATAATAAACAAGTAAATAGTTTCAATATAATAAATATTGAAATATTTAATTTTTATTATAATAAGAATAAAATTATTGCAGTGTTAATGCAACAACTAATATTCATTCCATTGGTTTTGTTTGAACTTATTAGTAATTAAACATATATTTAGTCTTTTATAATTGTCACATGCTTTATTAGAGGAAAAGTAACGTTAGTATAAACATAACTTTCAATTAATCACCAATAGTTTTAAATGTACAAGACAAAAATAAAGAGTAAAACACTTAAGTTGCATAATAATATTGTTTTTCCTTAATAAACGTAACAATTACTAGAGGTCACGTGTTCAATTACCTTAAATATCAATTAAATTTAAATAAAATTAATGAAATTAAAAAGTTTTATACCAAGATTTTAATCTTTTTATTATATTAAAGGTGAAATTTATCCATACTTTTTTGTACTAACTAATTAATTACCTATAATAAATTTTTGGTTTTTATATTTGTCAAGTAGTGTCAAATTGATTTTTTAGTTTCTTTTATCTCAATTTGGCCCTTGTTTTTTAAAAAATGATTTAATTTGGTCATTGTCTTCAATTTTGACCAAACGGTACTAAAGTTAATACCATGTATCAATTTCTGATTTTTTTAATTTTTAATTTTTAATTTTTTACATGTCACTTCACAGTTGTGTCAAATGTCAAAATGATTCAATTTGGTTCCTATATTTGTTTTTAGTTTCAATTTAGTCCTAATTCTTGTAAAAATAAAACAATATTGTTTCTCCTTAAATTGAAACTCAATCTATTTTTTGTATAAATTTTATGATGATACTTACTAAAATTGACATTTTTATTAAATATTTGTAAAAATATTTTTAAACAAACTTTTTTTTTTAGTTTTATTATTAAACAAAGTTAAATCTCACATCTAATTTAAATAATTAACCATTTTGTCATCATATATAAATGCATCAAGTGTACCATAATATACAAATTCAGTGAAGATTAAAAGTCAAATAACTTGTCACACATAAGTTTAGGAACTATATTCAAAACAAAATCAAAATTTAAAGTTTTGTATAAAATTTAAAGTTAATTTAAAAATATTTTTAGAAATATTTAATAAAAATGATAATTTTAGTAAGAATATCACTATAAGATTTATACAAAATGTAAAATGAGTATAATTTAAGGAGGGACAATATTGTTTCATTTTTATAAAAATGGGGAGTAAATTAAAACTAAAAACAAATATAACACATGACGTTAACTTTTATACCATTTGGTCAAACTAACTGTAAGGCCTAAAATGAATCATTTTTAAAAAACAATACCAAATTGACACTACTTGACAAATACAATAACCAAAAGAGTAATTTAACCTATATTTTATTTTATATATAACCTTTAAACTTTTTAATAACAAATTATATGTTCTCAAATTAACTACATCTTCTATTTTACATTTATAAAAGAATTATATAATAAGTGTTTTATTCTACAGAAGAAAGTTTTAAGAATTGAATTGATAATCCTTTACCTTAATTGTTAGATTAGTTACTTATTATTAACTTAAAAGGTATCTCTCTAGTTAAACTTAATTGTCCAAACATTACTATTTAATTATAACTTAATCCATTTTATGCCTATTATAAGATAATTAACATAATATACAACAAATTTTATTCATAAATGATATAATAGCTTGAAATATTGTTTAGCCGAGATACATAATGTACATAATCTTATTTCATCATCTACATCGATAATCATAATGATATTTATGAAAATAATTTTTTAAAATAATATACAAATTGTTATGACATATGTTTTTGTTAAACAAATAATTATAAAATAATACGAACATTTATTATGTACGATACTTCAATTTGGATCACATATTCGTATCGGACATGTATTTATGTCAGAAATGTATTAGTATCCAATACTTTAAGTTACTTCATTGATATTTATTAATACAATATATAAACTACAAAAAGTAATATTTTTATGATAATAATAATTTATGTTGACAATTTTAATACATATGATTTTATTTTGCATTCACACAATACCGATCTATATATTTATTATATTTTTAAGAATTATAATACACTTTTTGATATTTATATATAATGTATCATTTATTATTTTTTTAAATAAACGTATCACATGTCAAATACTTGTTAAACGTATAGTACATCATACAACATAAAATTTTGTATACGAAATAAACGGAAGAAATGCAAGTGTGAGAAAGGAAAAAAAACATGAAATTAAAAAAAAAAACAAGTATAACGTAAATTAATACGAGGAGGCAGGAAATTGATAATTGTATCATTGTTGATATGAATCACAGCAAATTAAGTTTTTTTTTTTTTAATTCCTCATACATTATTAATGAGTAAGAAACAAGACAAATAAAAAGTAAAAAAGCATGAAATTAAAAAAAAATAAAGTATAACGTAAATTGATACGAGGAAACAGGAAATCGATAATTGTATCATTATTGTTGATATGAATCACAACAAATTAAGTTTTTTTTTTTAATTCCTCATACATTATTAATGAGTAAGGAACAAGAAAAAAAAAAGTTGATCACACGGTTCTATTTTCCTACCCATTTTCAGTTACGATATTCTACTTCATTCTTCTCCTTCTTCTTCTTTCCCTGAACAAGAAAAGGTGCAACTTTACTTACTGGGTTATTGACAGAGGAAGAGGACCCACATGCTTTATTAGACATTGAAATTCAGCTGCCTCTCTTCTCTCTTCGATTCTCTCCGTCTTCAACCCCAACTCGTCTTTTAAGAAACGTTATTAATTATAATATTACCTTAAAAAGATTCCACTGTTCCTATTTACCTTTTTTCTTATCCTTTTTTGCGTAGAATCTAAGTACCCCTCCTTTTTTTTCTTTGTTTTCTTTTGGTTCCAACAGTCACTGGGTTCCAGGGTATATACACTACTTTACTCTAGTCCCTTTGTGATTGTTTTTCCATTACTAATTAAATTCTGATTCATCAGAATCCGTTGTTCCACAGATTCTTAATCTCTTCCCGTTCAGTTCACTTCTCACTTCATTCTGCTAACTCACTATTTTTCCTTTTTATTTCTTGATTTCGCTATCTTTAATCGTGGGTGTGGTGCAGTATTTTATTTTTCTGAAGTAATTTGACTTGGGTTTGAATTATTCATCAAACGTTATATTGGGTATTGCGGAAGTGAAGAGATTTCGGCAAACAGGTACGTGTAACCGGAAATTCGAAGATGTTCATGTTTGCTTAGTTTGAGATTTGACGATGCTGGTGTGCGTGAATGAGGCTGTATTTATATCTTATCGTTGGGATTTTACACGAAAGATTAGATGTTGAAATTTGCTTTTCATCTTTTTTGCAGTTATATTTTCTTCATTAAGAGTTTTTCCTTTTGAACTTACACATATTGCAAGTTTTTCTGATAAACCATATATATCGGTCGTGTGATAGTCTCTCTGTCATTCTCGTTAACTTTTACTTTCCCTGCAACACACACAATATTGGCATATCTAACGGGAGTGAGAGGTGCTAAGGGACGAATAAATTGTCGTACAATCGCATATAGGTGATGGCGATTGTTTTAATTTTAATTTGAAGGTTTAATTATTCATTGTCCCCATATTTACGTAAACTTTTCCTTTCAGTTTTTATACATAAAAGCCTCTTCTTTAGTCTCTGCTCTTAACATTTTTAATCCCTTTTAGTCTCAATCTGTATCATTTTAATCTATTTTAGTCCCTATAAGACCACCACGAATTAAAAAGGGTATATGTATGGATTACAAGAGATGCTTACAGGAACTAGAAAGGAAATTTTTATAGAAACCAGACGAGTAATCAAAACTAAATTTTATTCATCCATTTCAGTTATATGGCCAAGATTCACTCCTGCAGCCACACACACAAAAAAAATCAACGTTGTTTCGGTTATTTCTAATCTTAACTATCCAAGATTGAGATTTTCTCTTCGCAAACTCTGGTCTCGAACTTGATACATTTCCTACATATGTATGTCTTCCCAATCTCTAGTTGTCTGACTGTTTCTGTCATTACTATTTACCTTAGTGTCATAACATACTTTTTTCGTCTGAATTTTGAAGTTTGGAATCAAGGCATAACATTTACTTTTTTCAAAAGGAGCTTATTAGTCGGTAGAGCTTCCTTCTATATATAAATCGTGGAATATATTTTTGTGCCTACTCGATGGACATATTTTCTGACAAAAAGTTTGCCAACCTGAAGGTGAATAATTTTGCATGAAATGGGTTGGTTTAGAAAGTTGCTTAAAGGTTCTGATCATATTTCACGTGGACAATACCAAGGCAAATATGGAGAGGACAGAATTTGGGATAACCATCGTAATTCAATGGTAATCAAAGTTTTCCTTATTTGAGAATTAAAATCGTTGTCATAAGTTACAACTTATCATGTCATTGAGGTAGCCTTTTTTTTTTTTTTTTTTTTTTTACTTTAGCAAGAGCTAACAAGGTACTAGTTCCTCTGAGCTGTAAGCTGATAATTTTAATTTGTAATAATTGCAAACGAATGCAGGATGACTTAACGGATATAGAGAAAGAAGACATTGACCGTGCGATTGCACTCTCTCTGTCAGAGGAGGATCATCTTAAAGGGAAAAAAGTTGTTGGTAAGATTTATGCTCTTGCATATCGGTAGTTTTAGTTAATTTTCTGGTTAGTTTGGCTACTTGGGCTCAAATTTAATACCATGATGATTCTGCACACTGCATGAGGTACCCAAACTTATCTGAACCCAACCAAAATGCTCATTGGTTTATTACAAGTTCTTAAATACCGGTATTATTTCCTGCATGTTTATGCCTATTTCAGAGTCTTCATTATTGTTTAAGTAAATTATACTCTGTTGATCAAAGGCTATGATGCTATCTGTTGATTCTTTCATTTACATCCGAATCAAAGTAGATTATTAGAATCAGGTTCTTGATTTTTTTAAAAATATAAATATAATATGTATACAATAATTGTGATGATATTCTGATTCTGGTGTTTCACTTAAGTTGCTACTCAAAAGTTTTCAAATTATATTTCTTATAGTTAAGAGTCCATTCAATAGCTTATACAAAAAAGTACAAAAAAATGTCAACTGAAGAAATTCTGTTGTTCCGTATGGTTTATGTGTTCAGATAATAATGCATTAATCAATTATTATTTCCACACCAAAGCATAACCAAAATGTCTAATGGTTTTTGTCTCATAATATCCTAGAGGATGATTCTCAGTCTGAAGATGATAAACTCTGTAAAATTGATGATGAGGAAGATGAATATCTTGCTAAAATTGAGCAAGAAGATGAATATCTTGCTAAAATTCAACAAGAAGAGGATGAACGTCTTGCTAAAGTTCAGCAAGAAGAAGATGAACGCCTTGCTAAAATTCAACGAGAAGATGAGCGTCTTGCTAAACTTCAACAAGATGAAGATGAACGTCTGGCTAAAATTCAACAAGATGAAGTTGAACGTCTGGCTAAAGCTCAACTTGAGGAAGACGAGCAACTTGCTCGGGCAATTCAAGAAAGTTTGACCATTGGTTCTCCTCCTCGATCTGACAATGATTCTTCATTTCTATCTTATCCTCACCTCTTTCCCCCTGGATATAGGTAACTGTGTGTATAATTACATCTTTTGTCTATATAACAAATCCTTCCTTGTACGTTTATGCTGAATTTTCTGACATTTCAAGCAGAATATGTTTTGAAACTTCAGTTTTAAGTTTTGCTGGTTTGAGTGTTTGGTAATACAATTAACTGATCTGGACTTCATTCTAGGTATTATTTTAAAAGATTCTCATCTGGATCGTTGAACTGGGCTAAGCACTGGATTGGAATTTTATGAATGATACCTTGGTGTCTGTTAGTTTTCCTGAGTATTATTAAGTACCTTTAACTTAGATGAAAATTTTAGAAAATGGTAGTGATTAAAATGAACATATTCTGTAATGTTTTAGCTAGTTTTGTTTATGGTGATTCGTTGGCACTTCCTGAGGAATATCTTGGAGTTTACTCGTCACCTACTAAAATTGAAGTTCTCTCCTCTATCTCAATATTATGGATCTATATAGTAAAGATTATTTTTTCAAGGTTTCATGAAACTTTCTTAATGGTTAAAAATATAGATTTAATAGGTTTTGGTAAACCTGCTTTCAGAATCTGTGCTGGGTGCAAGGCTGAGATTGGCCATGGAAGATTTTTAAGTTGCATGGGAGGTGTCTGGCACCCAGAATGCTTCTGCTGCAACGCATGTCGTCGGCCAATCACTGATTATGAGGTTAGAGGCTAAGAGTGTCCTTTTGCTTTTGCTGCTTGCTTAGAAAAACAATTAGTTGAAACCTCATTTTTCTTTTTCAAGAAAAAAAGGTGAAAATTAATCTTAGCTTCATAAATGAAGGTCTTCAAATATCATTTTTGGTCAATCTTCATTTGATTATGCTGAATTTGTTCCTTTACAGTTTTCCATGTCTAGCAATCGCCCTTACCACAAATCATGCTATAGGGAGAAGCATCACCCCAGATGTGATGTTTGCAAGAACTTTGTAAGTATCTTGACAGTTGTTTTGCACTAACAGTTGTCTATTTGTCAACTCTGTGCTTGTTCTCTTTCAAGTTTAGAAATTTAGAAATTTCTATCCAATGTTTCAAATGTTATTTTACTTTATTATTTTCTTCACTCATGATTTAAGTGGAAAAGTTAATCTAACGGGAGCTTTAAACTTTACAGGAATTCTTGGATCAGCTACTTAAGCTAACAAATGTTAACTGATAATCATAGTAATTTACTGTCATACTTGAGCTACAAGATCGATCTCATCATCCTGCATAGTTAACTGAGATCTTCAAGGAAATTTAAAACCAAACCTTAATTTTCTAATCTACATCAAACATTTTTCCTTGTGTGATGATAGAAAAGGTGTAAGTTAAAGTCTGCAATCCCCAGGGGTAAATTTTTTGTGCTATTTTTCCTCTTAAAAGAAAAGAGCGAAGTCTTTGTTTTGTTTACTACTTTTTTAAAACAGTTTTCTGTTTTCTAAAATTTGTTTGCCCCCTTAGCGCATTTCTGTTTTCTGAAGTCTGTCTCTTGAGCAGATGAAGAAAACAGAAGAGGATGAAGAACATCTCCCTTTCTTTTTCTTAAAAAACTTGTTTTGGAATCAATGTTAGGAATTCCATAGATTTTGGATGAGCAATTTGATTGTTGGGTAGTATAGAATTGTTTAGAGACCAGTTTTTAAAACAGTAAGAGTGAGAAGAGAATCAAACAGACCCTAAGTCTTGGCTTTTAAGTTATTTTTTATAAGTGTTATATATATTGCTGAGTGAACTAAAATGATTGGTTCTTTCTTTGCAGATCCCAACTAATTCATCTGGCCTCATTGAATATAGAGCTCATCCTTTCTGGCTACAAAAATACTGTCCATCTCATGAGCTTGATGGCACTCCTCGTTGCTGTAGCTGTGAAAGAATGGAGGTCAGTAATATTAGCTCCGAAAACATTTCATCCTACTATTAACAATTAGGAGATAACTGATGGATCCGTTCCTTTCCTCTCTCCCCACCTTTCTGCCTTTTTTGTCTTTTCAATCAGTGCAGCCAAGGGATGCTAAATATCTTTTGCTTGATGATGGTCGAAAGCTATGTTTAGAGTGTCTAGACTCATCAATTATGGATACTCATGAATGCCAACCTCTCTACCTTGAAATACAAGAATTTTATGAAGGTTTAAATATGAAATTGGAGCAGCAAATTCCTATGCTCTTAGTTGAGAGACAAGCTCTGAATGAGGCCATGGAGGGAGAAAAGAATGCAAGTCTTCACGTGTTCAACTTTCAATTTCATTCATGGAATGTTATTACTATCCATTCTTCACGTGTTTCTCTCTATTGAATGTAGGGTCATCACCACTTACCTGAAACCAGAGGACTCTGCTTGTCAGAAGAGCAAACTGTCACTACTGTAGGATTTCTCCCTTGCAAACTGAATCTTCACACATCTAATTCTGCTATTGAAGAAGATCTGTTTATCAAATACTGATTTTATTACTTTAATATACTTCATATAATACTAGATTTCAAGGAGGCCGAGGATTGGAGCCGGCTACCGAGTCACCGACATGATAACTGAACCTTTTAAGCTGATCCGTCGCTGTGAAGTGACAGCCATTCTAGTTTTGTATGGTCTTCCTAGGTATCCTTCGTATGCAATCTACTTTCGCACTCTACAGCACTTGTGTATGACATTCCCCATATATAATTCAAGAATTTTATATTTATAGGTTGTTAACAGGATCAATCCTAGCTCACGAGATGATGCATGCATGGCTTAGGCTTAAAGGTATTGAGCCTTTAACATGGAGCAGAAAGTTTATATTTTCTTTTCTCATGATGCCAAGTTGGACAAAGTTTCTGGTTTTTTGACAGGCTACCCTAACCTCAGCCCAGAAGTTGAAGAAGGAATCTGCCAAGTTTTGGCTCATATGTGGTTAGATTCAGAGCTGTATTCAGGATCTGGGAATAGCGGTGCATCATCATCTTCATCTTCGTCTTCATCATCACCTTCCTCTTCTGCATCATCAAAGAAGGGTAAACGTTCCGAATTTGAGAAGAAACTTGGTGAGTTTTTTAAACACCAGATTGAGTCAGATACCTCCTCAGCTTATGGAGATGGATTCAGATCGGGTAACCAAGCAATGCTCAAGTATGGGCTCAAAAGCACCCTTGATCATATCCATATGACAGGTAGTTTTCCATATTGAAAATTTTAAAGAAGGTATAATTTTCTCACCTATATATTCATCATTACTGCGGCTTCGTCATATAAACCATATAGCTCAAAGATTTCAAACATCATATAGTTTAACAACACTAAGGAATAAAATTGCTCCTCTTACGTTGCAGTTCCTTAATTGTGTCAAATGTGGCACCTCATGTTCTATATGTAAAACTAAATACTACTGAGGAATTTAGAGTAGCTGAAGCTATATAGAATCTTATTATTCCAGTGTTGCATGCGAATTTGTCAAATATATCTTTTTTCAGAAATAATTTTTGTAACTTTATTGTGGATATTAACACGAATTTTAAAATCTTTGTTTCGAAATATAATTTTACATTTTAAAAAGTTAAACTCTGAAAATATTTTTGGGTTGCAAGAAAAGTTTAGAACATTACTATAATTACATTTCAGAAACTAAAATTTCGGAATGTGTCTTGTTGATGTATTTCGTAATGAATAAACATATGAAAAATACACAAAATCATAATGGTATTATATGAATAATAATACTGAAAGAACGAAATAGAACTCTGGTGTGAATACTAAATAAAAGTAGACAGCATAACATTGTTGAAAAAGGTAATCTACAAAACTAAATAATTGAAGAGTGATTGAAATTGTAGGTTAAGAATAGATAAAAAAAAACAAGAGTTAAAATATTATTATTCATGTTCTTATTCTTATCCTTTGTTTAATAAGCAGAAAGAAAGCGAGTAGACATTTTTTCTTTTATGACATCTTGCCTTTCTATAAAAAAAAGTGTATGAAATAGCTTGTTACTTTATTTTATATATATATATATATATATATATATATATATATATATATATAAAATAAAACATTAAATACTTATAATTTATTAATCGTGATATTTAAAATTTAAATAATAATTAAATATATTTTGTCTTTATATAAAAATTAATTTTAAAAAATAATTTAAATAAAAATATTACCTAAATATTCTTAACAACTTTATAGTGTCATTCCAAAAGAATGACAATCAAAACAAGATCTAGGATGAATTCAAACTAAACTTAGACGCTACTTTTCTTACATTATTTTTTTAAATAAGTGCTAAGAATTAATTATTTGTTAGAATCGTTATATTGTAAATATACTGAAAATTGCCACGTTAATCATATTACAAGCGAAATTTGTTATTCCTTTGGTGTAGATTGATTTCACATTTTTTATCAGCTGGTTTCACATTCTGTTTATTTAGTCTCTGTTTATTTAGTCTCGCCATATACCGTCCAAATTAATGTATTGATTCCAATAATAAGCTAGTTTCTTCCTCCACTTCTATTAGTTTTTTTTCTTTTCTTTGTACTTTCTTATAAAATATTTTTCACATTGTCTTTTTTAGATTATATAATTCAAGAGATAAAAAATGATTTTAATATTATACAATAGTAAATTATGAATTATGAATTATAAATTATAAAAATAAAAAATAATTATCTTTTAAATTGCACGATCCAAAAATTATGTAGTTTCTGAATTATATAATTTAAAAATTATTTGACTTGCATAATCCATAAATTATTTTTCACTTCTAAATTATGTAATCTATAAATACATTTTTAGAAAAAAATGAATTTCCTAATTATATATTCCACAATCTAGCAAAAGAAAAATTGTATTTTTTCTTAGATGGAGTGAAGAAAAAATATATAGAGGTGCAGAAAGTGTAAGGCCCCATTTCTTTTCTGCCCTAGAGTTGGTGGGCTGCCTTTGTAAGTGGGTCTAAGGGTTGGCCCAATGTATATAAGCCCTGCTATGTTGCCCTAATCCCATCTCACACTCACTCTTTCAGAAACCAGCCGCCATCTCTTACTACCTCTCACGAAAAGCTCTGTTAGGGTTTACCCTAAGGTCCCCCCTCCTTCAAGCTCAAACTCAGTCCTACTTCCTGCACGACGTAAGTGACCCTAAAACCTATTGTCTCCACTTTCCTTCTTCATATTCCACCGTTTAATGTTGGTTGATGACTCTGTTCTTCCTTTTTGTGCCGCTGTTACACCAGTTCTTGACCCATCTCCCGAACTGCTATGCTCCGAAGTCCAGTGCCGAGGTCTGTACGAACCCATTTCCAGGTACGAAAAGTTAGGGTTCTATTTTCGAGTCTTTTTGGAACTGTTTATGCGCTGATAGTTGATTGCATGGTTGGATCTGTCGTTTTGATGTGTGAAGGTACTTTGCATGTGTTGTTTGGTCGGAAAACATGGCTGTTGCAGTGAAGAACAGTGGCGAGACCTGTTAATCTCGCCCAATCGAGTCAGTCTCGCCTAAGCGAGATGAAACAGGGAGCTCGCCTAGGGCTTCTGCGCGAAAGGTCGCCCAGGCGACCAGCTCAACGTTTGAGCGAGCGAGCATCTCGCCCAGGCGAGAGGGGTCTCGCCTAAGCGAGATCCCGCATGTGCCCCTGCTCCCCTTTTTAGCCCTCGCCTAGGCGAGGGGGAGGCTCGCCTGAGCGAGACCCCTCAGCCTGAGCGAGGGGCTGGGCGAGACAGAGTATGGTTCGCTTGTTATGTTACCTTGGATTGAGTGGTAATTACTTGGGTTTGCTTGTACGTTGAGATGTATGTATT
>Ga0209589_1005601_pt1 | contig 21241 bp, 14 predicted proteins | sample CowpeawhiteBW_FD_187525 | JGI IMG/M metagenome (GOLD analysis project Ga0209589, IMG submission 187525) | Root nodule microbial communities of legume samples collected from California USA - Cow pea white BW (SPAdes) (version 2) | ecosystem: Host-associated > Plants > Roots > Nodule | place: USA... | reverse complement strand
TTTCTAACCATTTGCAAAACCAATATATAGACATGAGATCCATTATATAACTAATAAAAGAACAAACTTTAAACCAAAAAAAATCATCAAAGGTCAAAGCTTCAACATAGAACCAAAAAAAAAAAAGTTCAAAATTAAAACATTGAAACCTTGCAACTTCAAAATAACAACTACAAAGAAAAACAAAACAACCACAAATATAAGGTTGAAGCTTTCAACCAAAAAAAATAAAGAAACATTGAAGCTTCAACATTGAACTAAAAAAAATCAAGAAATGTAAGAAAAATACTATAATAAAAGGAAGGAACTAACTTTAAATCAACAAAATATAAGAAACCTTGCAACTTAAAAAAAACAATATAAAAAGAAGATCAAAGCAACAACAAACGTAAGGTTGAAGCTTTCAACCAAACAAAATCAAAAAAGGCTGAAACTTTAAAGCAAGCTGAAGAATATAAAAAATTCAATCAAAGAATATCAAAGCATCTACAAAAGTAACATTTCAACCAAACTATGAAAAAAAGAATGAACTAATTTTCAAGTAAGAAGGAAGAAGATGAATATGAATGTAGGAGGTGGAAAGCTTTGAAGATTGAAGGGAGAAGATGAATATGGAAAAAGGATGTGGAAAGAAGAATGAAGTGAATATATGAAGTATAAAAAGGAGTTGATAAGTGTCAGTTGGAGTAGTGATATGCAAAATTAGATAGAATAACTAAAAAACTACAAAAATGGACACTTGTCAAAAAAATAAGATAGGATAAGTAAGTAATTTAATTAGGATTAAGTTTTCTTAGTTATATAGCAGATGGTAGAAGCTTTAGAGACAATGAAAAACACATCTAATACGGACAATTTAACGTACTCTTTAAATATTTCGTGAGTGATATTGCGACACTGTTAGAACCATTGAAGGTTACAAACTTTAGCCCTACACTACCCCTTTTTGTTCCTACGATTTGTCATTAATGTTCGTAATGGACTTTATCATGGAAGAAGTGCATCAAGTAATATGCAAACAGGAAAACACGGCCAGAGACTTTTTTGATAGTAAAATAATTCTAATTTACAATTTAAAAATATATTATAAATAATTTTATGATTATAAATTAGTTTTGGATTATATAATCTAAAAATACATTCTAAATTATATAATTGAAACTGTTGAACATTCAAAATAATGAAATTCATAATACAATACCCAAATTTTTAACTTTTCAGAATTGTATAATCTAAACTTTTCAGAATTGTATAATCTAAACTTTTCGTATCAATCAATCTAGAATCTTTCCAATGACTCGCATGAAGGAGTATTTTTTACATTGCCCACACCCTGTAAAGAATCCATGGAAATGCAGAAAGGAAAACCCTCGACAATAATATGGCAGAATAGAGTGTAAGCCTAAAGGCCAGATGCTAAAAGCCCGATATAGATAAGAAAAATTGATCCACCAATCTTGTTAAAACAATTAAATATCAAAGAACTGTTACAAAACTAATTTCAAATTTCAATTGGGGATAAATAAATGTCAAATGTTTTGAACACATTTCCAGCTAAACATCGAATTCATAGAGAATTAAATGAAACAAGAAGCCCCTTGAACAAAATTTATCAATAAAAAACGAAATTATCCCACCCATATTCCCTTAACACTTAATTTAAGACATGAAAAATATCAAATTTGGTCTAATCTACTGAAGTTGACTATTTAGTTGAAATATGTGGACCCAAAATTGGACTCTCTAGCTGAAGTTATCTCTGTTGGCTCAGGACTCAGCAAGGTTCTGCCCATTTCTTGGTGCTTGATGATGCCCTGAATTTCCTCTCTCTTGGCGAGGATTCGGTCGATAGAAACCGTTTCCTTTCGATTTGCTGTACTCCCTATCACCACCATCTTGACCATTTCCTCTGCCAAAGCTCCTTGAATTGAAACGCCCTCTTGGTGTATCTGACTGATAACTACCTCTGCCTCTACCCCGTCCTGATCATAATACATTGAAAGCGAGTATGACGTAACAGAAGAAGAATAGAAGTAGCTTGAAAATATTGAATTATGTGGAAAAAACATGGAGGGTGCCATGCACCTCTCTGGAACTATGTTGGTAGATAAAATATTGCTAGTCAAGAATTGTGTAGATCATTGTGATAATTTATGAAGCATGAGGCTGGCCGAAACAAAATTTAATGTCTTTGTCAATGTCAGATGAAACAGTCACCAAACATTGAGTCTGTGACTTACTACAACTATAAGAAATCACGGGAACCCAATGTCATCGTGATAAAATTTTGGCATATCATTGCTAAATTTGTATTTGTTAAAAAGGCAAGTCATGTGAGAATCAATTACCAGTACCATCAACTCATATCTCCATTAGAAAAAGTGGAAACAGATTCATCATTTTACCATATCTACATGTTATAACCAATATGTTGGGGACATTCATGATGACGAACTTTGAAGAAAATATAAAAACAGAAGAAATATTAAAAGATTAAGAAAATCATACTTCCTCCTCGAGAAGGGATGTTACTGTTTGGTCTCCTTTCTTCAATGTATACTTGTCTCCCTGCTATCTGAACAGATCCTGTCTGCAAACATAAACAATCATGATTTTAGATTCTTCGACAACAATCATGAATAATGCACATCCCAAACTTGATATTTAAAAGCAAATCCAAACCTTGACTGCATTATGAACGCCTGTCATATCTTCAAATTCAACAAATGCATAACAAACACCAACATCCTGAATACAGGTGAAAAGTTTAGACTCAATCATAATTAGTAGTTATGTGAAAATGAGGAGTTATAAACCTTGCGACTTCTAATAACAACACCATCAGGCCTGATTCTACCAAAATTCTTGAATTCCTCTTCAATTTCAGAAGGAGACACGGTAGGGGACAAGTTTCTCACATAAACAGACTTGATTTCATCTGAAAGCAGTTCCAAACAAACCAAGATTATTGATAGTTACCAATGAATACTTGATAAATATTACATGAAACAGTCTTTAAACAAACTAACTTATTAGGTTATCAAGCAATGAGCCAGGAAGATGTGCTGAATACCAGTAATTAAATAATAAATGGACAGAATAATTAATCAATTCTCAACAAGTACACACAGTAACCTTCATCTTCTGTTACAGGAAGCTCCTCTACTGCTTCAGTCTCAGACCTTTCAAATGCATTTGTGGAAGCAGTTGTTGGCAGTTGCTGACTACTACTCTGTGGAGCTTGATCCCATTCTGAAGGGGAGACATTCTTATGAGAGGGTTGAGAAGCAGCAGATGGTGTAGATTGTCCTTTAGCAACCCGTAACTTCCAACAGTCCATAACATTGTCAGTTCTAATGTCATAACAGAATTCCAAAAGAAAACATTATTTTGGAAAGTAATATAATGGTTAGCCGGTGCGTACGATGGAAGCATATGTGTGCTTTTGGGGCTCCCCAGCAGGTTGATCAGGAGTAACAGGTACATGGTCTTGGACGGCATTCACTGAAGATTGAAGTGAACCATTTGACTCTTCAACAGCAGTATCCTCCCTAATATGCTCAGAATCAGGGCCCCGCTGCAATCTTTGCTCCGAAAATCCATAATTATCAACTACACCGTTTTCTTTTACCTCATTTGTAGCAACATAGTCCCTAGCCTGAATATCTCCTCCCAGAAGGTAGTTGGATACTGTAAAATCCATGGCTCTAAATTACTAAAAAGTTAAATGCATATGAATTTGAGAATCATTAATATCACATAATCAGCCAAGTTGTCCACTTATCAGATTTTTTTCTTAAAGTAAAACCTGTTTCATTTTTTGAAAGATATAAAACATTTATCATCAAAGATAATGAGGTTTGTACTCGTGTTTCACTGACAGCTGACAACTTTATAAAGTAAAAAAACTACATTAACAAAAAAAAGAAACGGTTTTATCAATCAATTTGAAAGAACAAGTGTCTTTTATGTATCGTCAAAGTGATAATACTGGTTGTGGCAGTTGACAACAGATAACAGTGTAGCAAATAGAATTGGTGACAATAATAAACGGATTTGCTTGTCTAAAAGATAGTTTATGCAGTTTGGATTTCCAACTAAAATGTTTTAGAGAAGCCACATCCAAGAGCTTCTACAAGCTATCTTATTCATAAGCTAATTTTAACTTATGGATAAACTCATTTCATTTTTTCTTATTTTTTTTCTCCTACAACTCTTTATGAAGGAGTTTGTCCAAGCAAAAACAACTACAGACCATTTTACTGATACTTTTAACATATATTCGAAACAATCTCATCATCTCATCTATAATTCACATAAAAGATCAGGTAAGACTAGGAGGCACAACATCACATTGATATACTTCTAACAATTATAGCCACAATAAGTCATATTGGAAAAAACACAAGTCTCACATAGTCACATTGACTGCAAATAGAGCCTGAAAAACAGGTACACAGGTATGGGGCAACCCTAAACCTCTCAAGCCAGTTTTTGCAGGGTTCAAGGTCAAGAACATTGTTGGAAGTGAAAGGGTGTACATTGGAGAAAATTCAAGTCTCACATTGGCTCAAAGAGTACATAAATGGGGACAAACTTTATCTCACAAACGGGTTTAGTAAAGTTGAGTTGGACTCAAACTCAAATTCTAAGCAATAGGAACTTTTCAATCTATAAAACCTACTGCACTGCCAACTCTCAAATCAAACAATAATATGTGGATATTTTTTCCTACACTAAATTGATCGTATTAGAATGGCAGTTTTGCCCTTACAACTCAGCACCTTAATGTACAAGAGCTCAAGCTGGTACAGAACTTACCTGGCTTATTGATTGCACTTGAAGTATTCAACTGTGAATCATGATTGCTCTGAGGTAGCAAAACTGCTTGTTGCTGGTGAATTGGATCCTCTTCAACAAAATGAAAAATATCATTGAGCACAAAAAAGCCTTTCTCTTGTGGGGCAAGGAAGAATGTCTGCATAAATTTCCTCCTCTGGTTGTAGTCCTTAGTTTGCACAGATCCAGAAACCATTACAAGAACACCACCACTCCAAGACTCTAAAGAATGTACAGTCTTGATTTCAATTCCAGTGTAACTAAGTGACATAATTAGGGAGTGGATTTGCTGCACATGGAAAAAATATTTTTAGTTCTAGGGAAAATGGACCAATATTAATAATTGTACATGCATAAGCCATAAACAATAACAGATAATGCCAGATCCTTTCAAACAATTGAGGACTTAATATAATGGAATAGAATGCTAGGAATAAACTAGAATGCTAAGAATGATAAAAATGTTTCATACATTCATATCACAAATATATAATTTAACATTAGGAAGAAAACTTATAACATGTGGATAAAAAAGCAAAATTAGAAATACTAAGCATGTTCAGTCTCTTATTCATCAAGACTAGAGCTGTGAATATTTTATATAGCAGTTATTCAACTACGTCCGAGGGAGTTAGTTCAGTTAAAAGTTTTAGTTTGATGTAATTAGAATACTTTAGTTAGTTTGTTGTCAGCTGTATTTATAACTGTTGATTATCTCTATCAATTCTCACGTTGTAGTCACTCTCTCGTATATTAAAAACAAGGAATTTAGAGATCTATTCTTTCTCTCTTTTCTCTGTCAATGTTCCTTAAGTTCCTTCTCTAATACGGTATCAAAAGCCTCGTAAGTTCTATGGCAACTTCAAATCTTTCTCCCTCATCTTCCACACCCTCTGGTTGCTCTCATCAATATTCAAAAGGGAAAAATTTCAGGTACCGCAGCAACTCGTAGAATATTAATCCAGGCCAGGCATTAAAGCCATATCATTCATAATTTTGTTATCATATAAAATAGTGTAACTGCACTACCAGACCACATTGATTCCCAGAACGAGATATGAAATCATTTCAAGAAGTTACCCATCAATAAATAAATCCTACCAGCATGCATCAAATTCACAAGCGCTATTTTTTATCAAGTTCAACTAAAATTTCTCCGTGACACCCAGACTTACCAAATTTAATGATTCCAATTCAAAATATCCGCTCCCTAATCTTAAGATCCCCCGGTTGGTCATCACTATACTAACAAACAGAATACCATAAAAATCTTTCATAGCCGTGATACAAATATGGCCACACAAATTCCCCCTTCTCATCCTCAGCAATAACTTCTATCTCCCAATGGAACTCACCAAACTTCTCACCCACATTTTATCTTTTGGGTGACTACCGAAATTGGACTGAAGGTACAATTTATCACTAAAACGAAATAGTTAAGTTTTCGAACTAAGTCACACCATAAAGACTTATTTTGAATTTTCTTACTCTCATGGCGTCTCACAACTAAAGTTACGACAACTCACAATTTTATGCATCCAAGCGACACCCTCTAGCAAAATTGAAATTACTCAACTACAAAACCATTCCTCCCCTCACAGTTTAACAACCAACTCCTTTCACTCAACACTACAGCAAAAACTGACAAAACTGAAACCAAAAACAACGGTGTTCACGGAACAACAAAAAAGACAGCAGTAAATTACAAGCATTGCCGCGGCTGTTTCCCTGGTGTTGCCGTCCACCCGCAGCATGGTGCTGGCATCGGAATAAAACTGGTGCACGAACTCTGGTTGACTCTGAAGCACCTGGTAGTACTGTCCCACGAAGTATGTCCCAACCTGAACAAAACACAACACGTTATTCGATTTGACATGAATATGAGAAGAAGAGGAAAAAAAGAAGAAGAACCTGCACTGCGGTAACTGGAATGGGAAAGGGCGTGGCCATTGAAGTAAAACCCTAGCAGCAATTCGGATCCGCAATCTCCCTCCCTCTTCCCTTTCTTTCCAGATCCACACTCACGCAGACAGTGACAAAAGGGGTAATGTTATTTCGTTCAATATTAATAATAATAAAAATAATTAATATTATTTTTTATTTTGGTTCTTCACGGATTTGGTTTTTCTTTTATTACAAGATTCCCCAGACGACATGCTGCCATCCTATGCTGTTGTGCATCTGTCCTTTCCTTACCATTAATAAGCTTCCACTCGATCGTTTCAAATATATATAAATAAGGGTTAAATATATTTTATCCGTAAATTTTAAATTTAGTTCATTTCGAAATTTTGAATTAATTTTATTTTTTATTTTTTAAAATTTATAAATTTAATATTTTGTCAAATTTATTTTATATTTTAAGTGTGTTTCATAATAATATTAAATGTATATACTTTGAGAGATGAAAGACTAAATTGGTCCAAAGTTTCGAAATAGACTATTCTAAAATTTACTAAAAATTAAGAGACCAAAAATATATTTAACCCTACAATAAAACGAAGGTTAAACTTAAACATGTTTTTCCATTTATTTTTAGAAATTGTAGTTGATCTTTAAATTAAATAATATATCTATTTTGATTTTACATTTTATAAGAGGAAAGTAAACATTAATCCTCTCAAGTTACACTTATTAACTCTATTCATCACATAATAAAGTATTTCACATATGATTTATTAGAGAAAATATTTTACATACTTTCATAAATGAAGTAAGTCTATAATTAATTTAAAGAACAAACATATTTTTTGAAAATAATTTAGAAGTTAAAAATATATTTAAGTCAGTAATAAATATACACTGTGCCAGCAAACGTATATCTATATGTTTTTTATAATAGATAAAATTTAAAAGAATGATAATATTATTATACAATACAAAATAATTATTTAAAATATAAAATACATAAAACAATAGTTATAAAAATAATTTACTTTATTAATTATCATAATTATGTAATAAAATAATTTTAATATTTTTTCAAATGTTATGATATCTTATAAATTATAAACAAAATAAGGATAAAAATGGGAGAAAAAGTATAACAAATAATGTAAAAAAACAGTTGAAAAATCAATTTCCGTTATTTTGTTACAGATAAAATATGTGTTTGAATAAATTTGTTTATAAATATTTATTTTTCTAAAATGAAAAAAAAATATAAAAAAAGTTATATAAATTTATATACAAATTAAAAATAAAAATGTAAACAAATTACATAAAAAATTATATATTAATTAAGATATAAACAACTTTTAATTTATACAAAAGCTATTTTTTATTTTTTTATATAAGTACTTAGAAATAAGTATATTAAATGAATTTAATAGATATATACTTTAAATTTTCTTGCATTATCTATTAATAAAAACTTATCGTTAAAGCTAGCTATTTGTAGTATGAAATCATGACTAAATCTGTCTTTGAAGAGTTTTTATTACAAACGCGTTCAGTAAATAAGTGAAGATTATCATCTATGATTAGATTTACATTTACATGCACTAATTATTTTTTAAATAAATTTTAGGTTAAATTATTATTTTGATCCTTTTATTTCTCAAATAATATCAGTTTGTTTCTCAAATTTTTTCTATTTTAATTTGGTTTTTATCTTCTAAAAAATGATTGAATTTGGTCATTGATGTTAATTTTTACCAAACAGTTAAAGTCAACACCACGTGTTAATTTATGGTTTTTTTGAATTTTTTTGATTTTTTTTTACATTGTCACTCCACAGTTGTTCCATGTGTCAAAGTGATTCAATTTGGTCCCTATATTTGTTTTTAGTTTAATTTAGTCTCAATTTTCGTAAAAATGAAGCAATGTTGTCCCTCCTTAAATTGACATGCAATTTAGTTTTTGGATAAATTGTATGATGATATTCTTACTAAAATTGACATTTTTATTAAAATTATTTTAACGAAACAAAAGTTCTTCAAATGAGACAAAAAATGATATTACCCAATAAATGAAGGACAAAAAACTTAAAAATGAGAGTCAAACATTATCACGTGAAAAAAATAAACAAACATATAAAAATATTATAAAGGAGTAGAAATAATAAAATGTTATACCTAAAAATGATTTTATTAAGTAAAATTGAGAATACACCATTTGAATATATTTACACTTATGGAAAAATATTAAGATGTGATAAAAGGGAAAGTAATGTGAGTAAATTTTGTTAGTATGGAATAACCAAACAATTAAAAAAGAGGAGAAAAAAGTGTGTAGCGAAAGTAAACAAAATGAAACTAAAAATCAAGAGAATAATTTATATATATATATATATATATATATATATATATATATATATATATATAAAGTTCTTATATCACTTAATAAATTATGGGTTCTTTGATAACTTAAACGAAAACGGAATAAAAATGAGAATAACTGTTGGGACATGTATTATGATGCAATATTTCCGCATCATACTTACGAAAAGGGATGCAGAGGGGAAATAATCCCAATTTCCGTAAGGTTTGACTCTGTTCTCATTTTCATTTCTTATATTTCAATCTTACATATTTTTTGCTTTAGTTTTTTTAATCACTAATACTTTTTTATTAGACTTATTTGAAAAGAGTTTATCAAAATTATATTAGTATTTATAAAAGATTTTTAAACACCATCTTATCTCTCTCTTAAAAATATACAACCTATCTTTTTTTACAAAATATTTTTTTCATAAGAAAAACCAATGATGACCGATTTCACTTGATTTATATGGTTTTACTTATAGTATTCACTATTTGTAGGAAGTATTTACAATTATTTTTATAGTGATGATCTTAATTTTATTTAATATATAAAATATTTGATTTACTAATTAATTAAAAATATTATTCGGTTGAACTTATTTTAAACTTTTAAGTAATTACAACCAAATGTTTATTTATAGTGTGCATTCAGGGTGGAGTACATTCCCATAGAAAACGAAAAAAACATAAGCAATGTGGTAATATGTTCTAGCACATAGACAACAGAAAGGCAATTTGAACTGTGCCAGCTTAAAATGTCGTGGCAATAACTTGCATGTTCTTTTGCTACATGGTTTTGTTTAAATAAGGATGCAAAAACAAAAGATTCAATCCCAGAAAATTCATTAAGGGCTCATAGAAGAAGATTAAGATGACAAGTGAAAGGAATTCTACTCTGAACTATATCCCAGAACTTGCATGTTACAATACAACATTTGATCTTAACAACAAAATCTGGAGGAGTGATAATGTCATTTCAGAACGTGTTCCTCTTCTGTCTATTCAAATTGCCTACAACATCCTTGCCTCTAGTTTTTTTCACCACATCCTCAAGCAATTTCACCTGCCTCTGACGGTTGCCCAGATGCTTGTAAGTGTTCATGTTCATATTCATATGCTTGTATACCAAATATAGCATTTAGATGACATGTTTCAGGGAAATGAAACTTTGGTATCAAATATGAATCATTTACAGTTATATAAACTTGATATTGCATATGTAGGGTGGTGTGCTTTTGAGTTCATCATTTTTGGGAAGAATCCCTGGAGTTTTTCACATGATTTACCGACCAGAAGGAATCATGACTGTTGAAACCTTTGCGAATGTTGGAATCATGTACTATGTGTTCCTTACTGGGCTGGAAATGAACAGTGACACCATCTTGAGATCAAGCAAGCAGGCTGTAATCATTGCTGTTGCAAGCATTCTGATTCCAACACTAATTGGAGCTGGTTTTCTTACTCTACAGCATGACATAGCAGGTGGATCAAGCCTTACGCTCACTGTTAAAGGGTATATGTTTTGGTGTGCAATTCTTTCTGTGACCAGTTTTCCAGTCCTTGCAAGGCTCCTATCAGATCTCAAGATCCTCTACACAAGGCTTGGAAAAGATGCCTTAACAGCAGCCATGCTAATCGATGCATTTGGCTGGGTTTTGTTCGCACTCTTCATTCCCTATTCCCACGAGGGTGGAAAACCACTCCTCTCCGTAATTTGCACATTGTTGTTCATTGTGTTCTGCTTCTGCGTGGTGCGTCCAATCCTGGCTCGTGTGGTTGAGCATAGAATGAGGTCTGAGTCATGGAACTCCTCGAAGTTACTAGATGTGACGATGGGACTTTTCGTTTGTGCATATATCACAGACTTGCTTGGTGCACACCATGTTGTCGGGGCCTTTGTGTATGGACTAATTTTGCCCAGTGGGAAGTTTGCTGATTTGTTGTTGGAAATGTTAGATGATTTTGTCACTGCAATTATTGTTCCTGTCTACTTTGCCAGTTTTGGCTTTAGACTAAACCTGGAGTCACTTTGGTCTGAAAACCACACAGTGTTGCTTCCTCTCTTCATGGTGTTCTTATTAGCCATCCCAAAAATTTTGAGCTCTTTGTTGGTCAGTGTCTACTATGGTATGTCTTCAAGAGATGGAGTTGGCCTTGGATTGCTCCTCAACACCAAGGGCATCATGGCAGTGATTCTTATAAGCATTGCCTGGGACAAAAATGTAATATTCTCCAACCAAAATCTTGCTCCTCTTTCAAATTCTTGCTTAGTTACTAAAACCTTGTTTACATCGAGAAAACATATTTGCTTCCTTCTTCATCAACATGTTTTCACTTTGTTTCCTGTTTTCATATACTAAAATGTTTTCACAAAACCAAACAGGTTGAAAATCTGCATGCATCAATTTAATCCATTATCTCTGAAGATCACAGTTAGTAAATTTTGATGTGTTTCTCTGTTCTATCTCTTTGGTTTTCAGATTTTGGACCCATATGCTTTCACAATCATGATCCTTGCAGTATTATTCATGACTACGGTGGTATCTCCCTTTATTAATGCCATCTACAAGCCAAAACTTCGATTCAAGCAGACTCAACAAAGGACTGTGCAGAAACTATGGTCTGAAGCAGAACTTCGAGTTGCAGCTTGTGTCCACAACTCTCACCAAGCCCTTGGCATGATATATGTTCTTGAAGCCACAAATGCCACCAGAACTTCCCCCTTACATGTCTCAGTCCTTCATCTTGTAGAACTCACAAGACGCGGCACTGGCCTTCTTGTGGCACAAATTGACAACTCAAATGTTCAAGCGGGTTCCTCAGAGGGCCAGTATGGATCACAAGAAGAGTTTGAGACCATATGCAATGCATTAAATGAGTTTGGGGAGGAATACAAAGCGGTGAGATTTGACACATCAAGCATTGTTGCAACCTATGACACAATCCATCAGGATATATACAATGTCACAGAAGAGAAACGTGCAAACCTTATTCTCCTCCCATTCCACAAACAACTGAGCTCGGCAGAGTTGGAAACAACCAACACTGCTTTCTGTGACATTAACAAGAACGTGTTGCAGGCACCACCTTGTTCTGTGGGAATCCTTGTTAACCGTGGACTCAAATCATTGTCTACTCTAACAATGAGCATCATTGTGATCTTCATCGGGGGGCCTGATGATCGAGAAGCCTTGTCGATCGCATGGAGAATGGCATCACATTCAGCCACAAAGTTGCATGTGATTAGGCTTCTGGTGTTAGGTACTGAGGTTGAAGAAGGAAAAGCATTCCAGAATGATTCCAGTGAAGTGTTATCTACAGAGATGGACAATGTTATGCAGAAAAAGCTTGATGATGAACACATATTTCAATTTAGGCACAAAGGGTTGCACAACAATGACTCCATCGCATACTCAGAGATGGAACTGAGATTAGAAACTGGTGAAGAGACTTCTTTGATCCTGAATGAGGTAGACAAAAAAGGGTGTGACTTGTACATTTTGGGACAAGGGAGTGGCAAGAATTACATAGTTTTTCAAAGGTTGTTGGAATGGTGTGACAGCCCTGAACTTGGGGTCATGGGTGACATTTTAGCTTCAACCAGTTTTGGCTCAAACTCATCACTGCTTGTTGTGCAACAATACAACATGGAGCGAAAGTCTAAACTTCGTTGTCGTAGTAAATATTACACTAATAACATCTCTGATGAAATTTTGTGAAGAAACAATAACATAAGTAATAACATCTCACAGGAACAAAAGTAATAGAACCTGATCTGACAGTGGTGTGGTGTGGTCTGGATTAGAGAAACATCTTTTGTACTCATCAAAGCAATCCAGTTTTGGAACTGCATCTTGCCTTTTTCTTTTTGTCTTTCTCACAAAGGCAACATGATCATTAAATTGCTAGAACATGATTTTTTTCAATGGTTTAAATATAACAATATACCAATTTTTTTTTATTTTAATCCCTCTAAAATTATTTTTTAAGGTAGTATTTGTAAAATTTATTTATTCTAGTTTCGTGGTGGTTATTTTGTTTTAATTTTTGTAATACATTTTTCAATCCCTTTAAAAGTAATGGTAGGATTAAAGATAATTTTATAAAGACTAAAATATCTTTTGGAATTAATTATAGTTTATATACTGAAGTAAAATAGTAAGGATAAAAATAAATTAAAAAAAAAACGAAATTAGAGCGGATTATATTTGAATAAAGTAAGGAAAAAAATATAAGGGTCGTTTATAAAATAATTTTGTAAAGACAAAAAAAAAAGATTAAAAATATATTTAAATCATTGTTTATTATTTTTATATTATCAATTTATATAGAAAAATTGATCACTAATTAATTAGAGACTAATTTAGAATAAATTTGTTTAGTAGCAAAACCCTTGGTAGTTAATATTGAGTGACCAATGTCCTTTGGTAGCTAAAACCTTTATAGCTAAATATTTTAAATCAATTTAGAAATCAATTATATGTTTTTATTCATAATAGTGACTATTTTAGTAACTAGTAATTTTTTATTTTGTAAATTGATATTTAAATTGGTCACTATAGGACTAACAACTTTTGGTCACTAAAATTGATTGTTAATGAGACATTTTCTTGTAGTGTATATAATAATAAATACTCATCATACACCAAATTCACATGCACCTTATAATACATAGAAGATTCACCTTAAATTGAATTATTAAAATTAAATTAAATTAAAAACTTCATCATGTAGAGGCTTCTTACACCATTTTATACAAAATATAAAATAAAAATATATATATTTTAACACTCCCATCACCACTGAGGTGATCAATTTTTCCATCTGGTTTAGCAAAGGAAACAACAATATCAAGATGAATGACATCCATATGGTCTAAAGATGTCAAAATAGGTTATAACTCGCGAGCCAACCTGGTTCACCACGGATTCCGGCCAGGTTGGGTTAAAAAAGGATTGTAGATTTCAGTACGGGTCAAGAACTAATTATAATATAAAAAGATACCATTCAAATAGTTAATACAATTATTTAAATCTCTCATAAAGAGTAATCAATCATAGGAGTAAATGTAAGACATCAATAGACAATCATTTATTCATAACACAATATATCATTATTTTAATTTCAATCCTCGTGAAGTTAATTTTTTTAAGGTAATATTTGTAAGATTTATTTATTTTAGTTTCATGGTTGTTATTTTTGTTTAAATTTTTGTAATACATTTTCGTAAAAATGACTATTTTTAGATTTTCTTTTCGTTGTTTTTTTATCCCAATAATAATTACAATGATTTTTTATAATATCGTAAAATGTGTTAATTTTAATTTTAATTTTAATTTAGTACTTTATGTGATTTTTAACCTCTTCAAATTTTAAACCAATGATGTTAGATCTCAATCTTAAAATTTTCGTTCTAATTTAAAATCATTTGTAACCCTAAACCAAAAATATTTAATAAAAATGTGAATTTTAATAAATATATCAGTATAAATTTAGGGTTAAATATGTTTTTCATCCCTTAACTTTTAGTGAATTTTGGAAATAGTCTATTTCGAAACTTTAGACCAATTTAGTCCTTCATCTTTCAAAATACGTGGATTTAGTCCTTTTAATCAAATTTTGTTAAGTTTATTTAGCATTTCAAACATGTTTCATAATAATATTTGACTTAACATTAAAGCAAAAATGTGTTAAACAATATAAACAACTCAGATACAATCCTAAAATGTATAGGAAACATCAAATAAACCTAACAAAATTTGATTAAAAGGACTAAATCCGCATATTTCGATAGATGAAGGACAAAATTGGTCCAAAGTTTCGAAATGGACTAATTCCAAAAATCACTAAAAGTTAAGGGACCAAAAACATATTTAATCCTAAAATTTATATAAAAATTAAATTTAGTTTCAATTTGGATAGGGAAAAAATTGATCAATTTAAAAAAAAATGTGACTGAATTAAAAAAACAAATAATGAATTTAGGGACCAAATTGAATATAAGACACTAATACGTGACATTACACTAACACATGACACAATGCTAGATTGACACAAACATTTTTTAATTAAGAGAAATTAAAAAAAAAAATTAAAATCAAAATGAAAACAAATTAAAAAACTCCACGAATTGAAACGTGACATACATTATTCACTATCCGTCAATTATTTAAATGACCTCAGCAAAAAGGACTAAATTGACCAAAATTAACAAAAATTACGACTAGATTAAACAGATAAAAATAGAACTAAATTGAACACACAACAAAAATAGAGACCAAATTAGTATTTAAGCCTACATTTTTTAAACCCTTTAGAAGTAATGATAGGATTAAAAATAATTTTATAAAGACTAAAATATCCCTTTGGAAATAGTTATAGTTTAAAGACTAGAGTAAAATTACAATGATCAAAATAAATTCAAAAAATGAAATTACAGTTTATTATACTTAAATAAAGTAAGGAAAAAATTACAAGAATTGTTTACAAAATAATTTTGTAAAGACCCGAAAAGAACTATATAGATTAAAAACATATATTTAAATCATTACTTATTGTTCTTATAATATTGATTTTTATAGAAATAATGTCTGCATAATTTTTTAAAGTTTAATGTATTTTTAAGGGAAGAAAATCTTATGTAAAGGGAAAATAATTACTATAAATAAGTTCAAGGTAAAATGTTTAATATAATTATAAAGTTTCTACAATGCCACAAATTTTAACAGGTGATAAATCATTTTCATAATATAAAATTTAGCCATTTTTTATTTTTTGTGTGTGTTACAAATTTCAATACGGTTTGATTTTTTATTAAGTTGGACTTTACATTTGGGTCATGTTAGGTTTTTTTTTATCCAACACATAAATAATTTGTATTTTTTTTTGGTTTGTATTTGGATTGTATTAAAGTTTATTTAGATTTTAATTAGAATTACAATTTAGTTTTGACTGAAAAAAAATAAAAAATATTTTTTTTAATTAAGTGAACCCGTGAGCCAATCCGTTTAACTCGTCAACCTGTGGTGGGTCGAGTCAGGTCGGGCCGGGTTACACGTTTTGACAGCTATATGTGTTTGTGTGTGTGTGTGTGTGTTTGTGTGTGTGGGGGGGTGTGTGTGTTTGTGTGTGGGGGTGTGTGTGTGTATGTGTGTTTGTGTCTGTGTCTGTCTATGTTTGTGTGTGTGTGTGTTTGTGTGTGTGTGTGTGTGTCTGTGTGTTTGTTTGTCTATGTTTATGTCTGTGTCTGTGTCTATGTCTCTGTGCGTTTGTGTCTTTATGTGTGTGTGTGTGTGTATCTCTGTCTGTATCTGTGTGTGTTTGTGTGTGTGTGTGTGTGTGTGTCTGTGTTTGTATATGTGTCAATGTCTGTGTCTGTGTATGTGTCTGTGTATGTGTGTGTCTGTGTGTATTTGTGTGTGTTTGTGTCTATGTTTGGCTCAATGTATGTGTCTGTGTGTTTGTCTGTGTGTGGGTGTGTGTCTGTGTGTCTGTCTGTGTATGTCTGTGTGTCTTTATGTGTGTTTGTGTGTCTTTGTGTGTGTGTGTCTGTCTGTGTCTTTGTGTGTGTGTGTGTCTGTTTGTCTGTGTATTTGTGTGTGTGTGTGTGTGTCTGTTTGTGTGTTTGTGTGTGTGTGTGTGTTTGTGTTTGTGTTTGTGTGTCTGTGTGTCAACTTGTGTGTGTGTGTGTGTGTCTGTGTGTTTGTGTGTCTGTGTGTCTATTTTTGTGTCTCTGTGTGTGTGTGTGTCTTTGTGTGTGTGTGTGTATGTGTTTGTGTGTCTGTGTATATGTCTGTGTGTGTGTGTGTGCGTGTGTGTTTATTACTTTGATCTATGAGGAATTGCGGTGATCATTTACTAACGAATGAGGATATTTAATCACGACAACTGATAAGATCAATTAAAGAATAAGAATGTTGAAAGACAACAAAGTGTGTGTTTGTGTGTGTGTGTGTGTGTTTGTGTGTGTTTGTGTGTGTCTGTGTGTGTCTATCTGTGTATGTATGTGTGTGTGTGTGTGTGTGTGTGTTTGTGTATTTGTGTCTATGTTTGTGTTTGTGTGTCTGTGTGCATGTGTTTGTGTGTGTGTGTCTTTGTATGTGTGTGTGTGTGTGTTTGTGTTTGTGTGTGTGTTTATTACTTTGATCTATGAGGAATGACAATGATCATTTACTAACGAATGAGGATATTTAATCACGATAAATGATAAGATCAATTAAGGAATAAGAATGTTGAAACACAACAAAGTGTGTATGTGTGTGTGTGTGTGTGTATCTACGTGTGTCTATGTGTGTGTGTGTGTCTCTGTATGTGTGTGTGTGTGTGTCTGTGTCTGTATGTGCGTGTATGTCTATGTGTGTCTATCTCTATGTGTGCCTTTGTGTGTGTGTGTCTATGTGTATGTGTTTGTGTGTGTCTATGTGTATGTGTGTGTGTGTCTCTGTGTGTATATGTGTGTTTATTACCATGATTTATGAGGGATGAGAATGATGATTTACTAACAAATGAGGAAATTTAATCACGACAAATAATAAAATCAATTAAGGAATAAAAATGTTGAAACACAATAAAGTATGTGTGTGTGTGTGTGTTTGTGTGTGTATTTGTGTGTGTGTGTGTGTTTATTACTCTAATCTATAAAGAATGACGATTATGATTTACTAACGAATGAGGATATTTAATCATGACAAATGATAAGATCAATTAAGGAATAAGAATGTTGAAACACAACAAACTAATCATAAAAGCACATGTTAAGTAAATGTAGCTTATTTGGTGTGTAAATTTTGAATTATGAGTTTCTTGTCTTTGTTCTATATATGTGTTATGTATGTTATGTGTATACATATTTCAATTGCAAGAAAATCTATCTCCTCTATGAGGAATTATGTTGATGATTCACTAAGAATAAGGATATTGAATGACGACAAATGATAATATCAATGAAGGAATAAGAAAGTTGAAACACAACAAACTAATCATAAAATCACATGCTTTGAAAGTGTAGTTTATTTGGTGTGTAGTTTATTTGTATAAAATTTAATTGCAAAAAAAAAACTTAATTTATCTCGTTTTATCTCTCTACTAAGATCAACTAAGAATAAGAATGTTGAAACACAACAAACTAATCATAAAATTCACATGCACAGAAAGTGCAGCTTATTAACTTAGTTTATCTTATTTTATCTCTCTCCTCCATGAGGGATGATGACAAATCCCTAAGAACTAAGATATTAAATCAAGACAAATGATAAGATCAATTAAAGAACAAGAATGTTGAAATACAACAAACTAATAGTAAAATTGTTGAAAACATGCAGCGAAATAATTAGCGTTTGGACAAAAGCCAAGAGGTGGGTGAATTGGTTTAGTAATAAAACTAATACTTTAAAAAATTTCCAAAATTTTACCGTTTAATTTAAACCCTTAGTTCCTTTAAATGCAACAGCAAATAAAATAAAGAGATAGGGAAGAAGATTTAACACAGATATTTATACTGGTTTAAATCAAAAGATCATACGTCCAGTTGTTAATCTCTTTAAACAAAGAGATTAACTAAATCACTATAAAGATCAAAGTACAATCATATTAAAGAGAATAAGGAAACGAAAACACCTCTCTTGAAGACACAAGAGATGAGAGTAAACTTCCTTTGAGTCACACAGAGGACTTGACCCAGCTTTCCTAGCAATAGCAACAACACTCAACCTCCTAGAATCCCTCTTAGGAAAAGTTATCGCTCCACTTACTCTAGGCTTTTCAAAGCTCTTTTAGAACATTCAGAGAACACTTTGCAAACACAACACTAGGACTCTAGCTCTCAAAAAGGTAAGTTCGAAGTAGCACTGCAGTTCTTTAAATAAAGGTTTCGAAAATTAGGTTAAAAACTGAACATACATGTTCAAACTGTCAAGGATAATCGATTATCACTTATGATAATCGATTATTCTAGTGCATTTTCTAAAAACAAAAGTTTGAGCAGATAATCAATTATCTATTCAAGTGGGTTTCTGTAAAAAAGAAGAAGAGGATGAACTCAATTTGAGATAATCGATTATCCTTAGTGATAATCGATTATCACATCAGTTTTTACAAAAATAAGAGGATCAAAGAGATTACGAACTTGCTATTGATTCTAAGTTATTCTAAACACTTTAAAAACAATTACAAGATAACTTTAAGGTTGAACCACAACATTAAGGTTGTTAAAATCTTTAGTAAAAAGGAGTTGCATGTTGACCATCAACTATAACTTTAGACATATATCATGTTTTGAACTTCAATCTAATTTGAATAGTGATAAACAAAATTTATGACAATGACCATTAAATTATTATGCTATAATAAATGAAACATCTTTATGTTATTGCAACAATAAAATTGCACTTATGAAAACTAGTTTAAAAATAAATGATCATATAAAAAATCATCAAAAATAGTATTCTACGGGATAAAATAAACAAGTAAAAATATTAAAAAGAAATGAAAATGATTAAATGTGTGTCCTAAAAATGAATTAATACATCATTGAACAAAATCACATAAAGAAAAAAAATGTATAATTAAGAATATGATAAGATGAAAAATACCTTGGAGATGTAAGAAAAAAATTTTGCCTATCGAACTAATTGAACCATTAAGAAAGAATACAAATTATTTTAGCGAAACAAACGTTCATTAAATGAGACAAAAATTAAGATTAAAGAGAATAAAAAAATATTGTTTATATAGATTATCTAGTAAATGAAGGATTGAACACTTAAAATTAAGAGTCGAACATCGTAGAAAAATAACAATAAATTAAAATATTATAAAGGGGTAAAAATAGTAAAATGTGAGACCTAAAAATGATTTTATTTACTGAAATTGATAATACATCATTCAACCAGTTACACAAATAAAAAAAATTAAAATTGTGATAAAAGGTAAAATCATGTGAGTGGATTTTTTTAATATGGAAAAAACCAAATAATCAAAAGAGAAGAGAAAAAAAATGTGGAGCGATAGAAAATAAAATTACGAAAGTAAAGATCAAGAGAATAATGTGTATAGTTTATATATAAATTTTTTGGAAAATGATTCTTTAACAAAGTAAAGTTACAAACTTTTTGACAAAGTGACGTGGCATGTATTAAAATATTTTTTTTAGTTAAAAATTGTAAACCGCACGTGTGAGAGAGTGAATGAAGAATAGGCAGTGGGTTCAAAAAAAAGATTGCATTTGAGAGAGCTGCTCCCCCGCGCTTCTGATTTCATTTTTCCACTCTCTTAAACCTCTTCTTCCTCAGTGATACACCACCATTCTCCTCCAAATTTCCATCGCTCAAAATTTTCGTTGTATTTACCGAAACCCATTAACGTTGCACATGGAATCCCACCTACACGAAACCATTTCGTCCCGACGGTGGTAGACGAAATCGCAGCGGAACGTTGCCGACGGTGAGACGAAATCGCAGCGGAGCATCGAAGTTACAGGTTACCATTTTCGATTATAAATCAATTTGGGGGCTAGGGTTTTGATTGGAATCATGGATTCTTGGAGTGGAATGTATTTTTGGGGTTTAGGGTTTTCATCCGAAACTGCCGGTGGTGAGACGAAAATTGGGGTGGGGGTGTTTACGGAGGTCACTTATTTGCAGGTTATTTCAATTTTGCTTTTGTGAGTGTTCTTTCTGAATCCCCTATTTGATTTCAAATGGTTTGTTGTGTTGTGGTGGAAATGAAAGTATGATTGGATGGCTTAGTCTTACACACTCGTTGAATAGATTCTATTAGTTGGAAGCTTTATATTATTTGCATACTAAAGGTTGCAATGCATTTGCCACATAAACAGTTACAGTTTGGTGTTTAATACTTTAGTCCATGTTTACGTGATGTATTATCCATTTGTCATACTCTTCATCTTTTCATTTTGATTTGGTTACAGTTCTTATTATATCTTTACATTGTGACGTTGTTTCTTTTTATTCTCAACTCATGTTACTTTGTATGTTAGTAATTGATTTCATAGTATTTTGTTGAATGAACCTATGAATCAAACTTTTAGCCGAATCATATATGCTACATATGTTTTATGACAAAAAATGAGATTAAACTCTGTAGTTATGATTCTGTAAGAATATTGGATCTTTTGAAAA
>Ga0209589_1005599_pt1 | contig 21253 bp, 9 predicted proteins | sample CowpeawhiteBW_FD_187525 | JGI IMG/M metagenome (GOLD analysis project Ga0209589, IMG submission 187525) | Root nodule microbial communities of legume samples collected from California USA - Cow pea white BW (SPAdes) (version 2) | ecosystem: Host-associated > Plants > Roots > Nodule | place: USA... | reverse complement strand
TATACACACACACATGGTGACATTAAGACATTAATATCTTGAAAAATCTCTTCAATTAACATATCTTAGAGTCTGATTAAGGTAATCAGTCTCATAGCAAATGCATCATATTTAAAGAATTTTTTTATGCTGCAATAAAATTTTAAAAATACTTTGATGATCTAATATTGTAGAATTTATATTTTCCGAAAATTTAAACATGTTTTTTTAAATAAAAAATATTGATAAAAGTATTAAGAGAATGATCCCTAAATTAAAATTATTTTCTCTTACCTATCAAAACCGCTTTTTATCTTTTAAATAGAGGAAGCATCTCGTAAATTGGGGAATATAAAACTCAATTCAATCCGCCTCTAAAATATGCTTAACTCTGCTAGATTTGAGAGAAAAATACCATGAAATAGTCTTTTAATTATAAATACGAGTATATTATATTTTATTCATTAGATTATAAATAATTAACACATTTAAAATCTTGATTTTTTCAACTAAGAGTTTGCTTGTTTTTTTTTTCACTTTTGTATTTGAGAAATATTTTCTAAAACAAATTTTCATATCCAACCATCAATTTTTATCTAAGATATATTTACTTTTTGAAATTTATTTTCATAATAAGATTTTTAAATATAAAAAAGTTTTGTTAAACCGAAGATGGTTTAATTTTGAAATATTTTTTCTTAACAAGTATTTTAAATATAAAAAGCATTGTATTATTTTGTCTTTTTATACTAAATATAAAATACTTATATATATATATATATATTTTCATTTTCTATAATTGCTTTTTATTCAAGTACTTAGAAGACAAACTTAAAAAAAAAAGAGAGATGTATTCATAGGACAATCACTTTCAAATGTTAAGGGGAAAACAAAATTGTATAAAATTAAACTATTCTCTCAAATCAATAAATAAGATTTAAATGGTCTTTTTTAGGATTAGAAATCTAGATATGAGCTTAACTTTAAGATAGAATAAAAATTAAAAAGTTGAATAACATATAAGAAAAAAAAATTATAAAATTATTATCTTAATATATTGGATTAGAATTGATATAAATTCCTTGTATGAATTGAACTTCTGACTTGTTAATATTGTATTTTCTTATTTTAAAAATGATCGATAAGAATCAAAGTAACAATTTTAATATTTTTCAGAGATCATTTAGATAAATTCATCTGTTTAAATAACAATTTTGAGATCATAAACTCATCTGTTTAAATAACAATTTTTCTTCTGTACAAGTCTAAGCTGATGAAAAGAAAGCACAATAGAGGAACACAAACGGATAATGCTAGAAGCATATTCTGAGGAATAGAAAACTATGAATTTTTTTGCCTATCTATTTTGTACGTCCTTGTTCCTCCTCAAAGCTAACTCCTTTCTTTTCCTTGTATTTAAGGTTAATATGGTAGCATGATGCTTTAACCTGATTGCTCAAACTAGAATCATATCTTTTTTCTTTGATTCGTTGCATTATATATTAAAGAGATCTTTTATGTGGCTTGCATGAACGTTAGAGGAACCCCTATGCATGCATGCATTGAGCCCTTCAAAATGGATCAACACTACACAACTTTATTAGCTTCCATTCACGCTTTGAAAGGTTGTTTTTTCAAATCATCTTCTTTCCAATAATAAACAATCACTTTCAATCATAATATACAGCTTCTACTACATTCCTTTTTCAGGTTCACCATCATAAAGACCACATACTTTATTATTGTTTCAAATTTTAGTCTAATTAGTTTTACGTTCATTAACTGAGAAAACTGAAGTTCTTCAACTAAAAAAAAAAGGTAAAACTTGTGTATCCAAAACATAATTTGTATTTAAATGCAGTAATTATATATCTTAAAAATATAATAATATTTTGACAATTTTTTTTTTTATAATATGAGATGATATTTTTTAAGTGTCACAAAATTACTAATTGGTGGTTCGCATGATTAAAATTTTTTCCCCTTCCACTAAATATAGAAAACAATCATGGGGTAGGGCCGTACCAGGGTTTGACCATTTTATGTTCATTTTCTAATTACAAATTCAACTAAAAATTCGTCCCCATCCGATAATGATATCTCCATCTCATAATATTATTATACTCGCACCTTAAATAATTGTAAAAAATAATAAAAGTGATTAAATTTGTATCTTACAAATAAGTATGTCAAAATTACTATTCACAATACTTGAACTAACTAATAAAAATACCACTACTTAATCTAAAATGGAGTTAGTTTAACATGATTTATCTTTTTAGTATCTTAAAAATTTTGTAGCATAACTTGACATCACACATTGATAAGTTAGGTTACCGACTAATATTATAAATAAAATAATTGAAAATTAAAGTATTAATTTATACAATTGTATAAATAAATTAAGCATAAAAATTATTTAAATATTATTAACAAATATTTTAATACTTAAAAATATCAACATATCAACTACATTACTATAAATAATAAATAATTATAATATAAAAGTTATGAAAAAAAAATTATTGGTAAATTATATGTAAACTCAATCTTACTTCTTTAATATGTAAGTTAAGTAAATTGGATTGAATTTGATCCATATTTAAAAAAATTATTTTTTTTTCAACCTAATTCAACTCGTAACAAGTTGAGTTCACTAACCAATTAGAATTTATTATAACACTTAAAAGTAAGTTACAAGACAGAACCAAAGAAAGTAATATAAATTATTTAATGACATAATAAATTAAAAATATTTAAAACCCGACACGAATAACTCGAATACGAATACAATACAATATATATATATATCCCCATTAAATTTAAAAAATTATACATATTTATATCCGGTGAATCACAATTTTTTGGTCAAAATTAGGACGAAGAGGAGTTCATTAATATCCTTATCCCCAACGGATACATGAATTAGTTCTCCGGTCATTCATCTGAAGTTGTTAATTTTCTGATATGAGTTTTATATTTAAGTGATGCTCAGTGAGAAAATTTGGAAACAGAGATTACAAGATTACGAGGAGCCACATCCTTTTACATCATTTTGAGGTATTAAATATTGGATTAAGCACCAAAAGTTGCACCCATCATTTCATCCAAATTCTTACAAACGCCACCCTGCACTATAAAATGTTTTCATATATTTATTAATTCTCATTCATCTGATGTACAGTAGATTGTGACCCTTAAGCTTTGTAAGGGATAGTCAAGCTTTCAAACTTTCTACAGATGCCAAAGAGTTGTTTATTTCTAAATTCATATGTTTTTATGCAAATTTATATCGTCCCTCTTATCGTATTCAAAATATTGTCGACCTAGACATGTTAAAATATGTTTTAATATGCGAGTCAATTCGATTCATTATAGATTTGAGTCGAGTTAAATTAAAAAAAAATCAATTTTTTTAAAAGTTGATTGAACCGAAACTCATGAATTAAACGGGTTTGAACTTGATTGAAGATGAGTTATTCTACTTAGTCTACTAATATTTTTTTAAAATTATTTTATTATAATAATTTACTATTTTTAATTATATAGGTTCACAATTTCATATTTTTAAATGTTAGAATGTTGTTCAATAATATATAAATAGTTTGAATGTTTAATTAATTTGTTTGTCAAGTTATATAAGTTGATACTTTAATATTTAATTATTATCTTTATAATAATATTTCAAATATTAGGCTAACACTTTGATTAAACTATTAAAAAAAATAAATTCACTCAATTCACTCTCATTGTAATACAACAAATATATAAAATAAATTGCAAAAAAAAAAACATTCGTAAGTAAGCCAATCCATTAATCCACCAACCCGTGATGAGTCAGGATAGGTTACAAAATTTCTGGCTCACCAAAAAGTGTGACGGGTTGAGCTGACCCATTTTTAGTTCAATTCGTGGTGAACCATCCCGTGTGAACCAAATTGATTCACTTTGACATCTCTAGTCAACAAATTTTAGAGTACAAACCACATCACTTTCTGATTAAAAACATTACTCGGGCTTACTAATTTAGTTAATGTAAATCCTTCTTATTAGGGTTAAATATGTTTTTGGTCCCTTAATTTTCAGTGAATTTTGAAATTTGTCCATTTTGAAATTTTGGACCAATTTAGTCATTCATTTTTCGAAATACGTGAATTTAGTCCTCTTAATCAAATCTTGTTAAGTTTATTTGATATTTTAAGTGTGTTTCATAATAGTATTTGACTTAACATTAAAGCAAAAATGTGTCAAACAATATAAACAACTTAAATACAATCCTAAAATGCGTGCGAAACATCAAATAAATCTAACAAAATTTGATTAAAATGACTAAATCCACATATTTCAAAAGATGAAGGATTGAATTGGTCCAAAGTTTTGAAATGGACTAATTTCAAAATTCACTAAAAGTTAAGAGACCAAAAACATATTTAACCCTTCTTATTATTACCAACACGTAATTGTTTAAATTTATAATAAGGAGATATAAAGTGCTTGAATAAAATGGATAAGTTGATAAACATATTAATATAAATATTCATAAATCATATGTACTTTTAATGTTTATGGTTGAATATTATAATAAAATAAGGGCATTATTTTGGTGGGTTTTGAAACTCATCCCATATGCCTTCCTCTTATGTATAATGTTGGTGTTGTTCATCTTTCAAGCTTTTTAGTGTTCAAAACCTTCACATTGGGTAGCTGGTTGCATGAGGTAGCATTGGGAGAGACTAACGTTGAGGATTGAAGCAGTGACACATGAGAAATTATTCAAAAAGGTGTTGTTTCTTGAGTATCGACTCGAAAAAAGAGGATTGGGCATTATGTCACCCTATCATTGACTTCAACATCTTTCGACGATGACTTCAAAATCACGAATCATGAAATTGAAGTTCCGATAATTCCAAAGAGAGATGTTGCGACTATGATAAAATCTTCAATAGAGATAAATGTTTACTACTTTGATGTGGTGCTAATGGAGCTTTTGACGAGAAACGTGACATAAAAGAGACAATGGTTCAGGTGCAGAAGACAATATGGGAAAGACACCCGATGGGACGTTAGAATATTACGCAGAAGAAAACCTAAAAAATGAACAGGACAATGAAATACTATAAAAAGAAAACATGGAAGATGAAAATTAAGGAAGGAAAGTTATCTTGAACCAAAATTACACTTATATCTTTATTAACCAACAAAAAAACATTTATACTTTATTATTTATAAATAAATAAAATTACGTGTAAAATAATATCGAATTACACACTATAAATGAACTATAAATTAAGTAGGAGATTCAAAACCCATTTTATTTAAAAGTACCGTAAAGTAACTTCCTCATAATAAATTTGTAAGTTATTCATTAACTTTTCTCCCGTCTCATCTCTTAACTTAGAATATTTGTAGGGTTTCCAAAACTAAAGGACTCTTATGCGAGAGCACTAGCCTCTAAGTTAATAATTAAACAGAATCCAGTCCTATATCTAATACTCTAAACCCTCTTTTTATTCTTATTCTGCCACATTATAAGTAACACATATTGGTATGCTTTCACACTCATCAAGTTTTGTCCAACATTCATTCAGAGTTTGATATCAGCATGGCAAGTACAACAATGGCTCGAGTGTTGATGCTTGTGATCCTCTGCACCCTTTTCATCACTTTGCAGGCACGTAATCTCCATGGCCACCCATTCATTCCTCAAAATAATGTTGCAGAGAAGCATCATCAATTTCATCACAAGTACTTAGGTTTGGACCTATCAGAACAGCATATGCATCTTCAAGATGCTGCTGCTGATGTCCCTCACAAGGATGGAAATACACATAGACTCGCCCCAGAGGGACCAGATCCTCATCATAATTTTGCAGCACCACCCAATTGATTAAAGTAGCTTTCTTGGATTAATGGAACATGCTAAAAGGTTGTCTTATGAACATCTTAATTTTCTGGTATTTTCAAATAAACCTACTTGCTTCTGAAACCCACTGTTCTTGAGCATGTTTAGGTGGAGTTTGAATCATTTTTGTTTGTGTTATTTGTCTCCCTTTGTTTGTGCTGCATTTTGTTTTTTCCTTTTTCACTGTTAGAGAAAGTTGAAGGTCTTATGCCAATAATATATCTCACCTTTCTTTCTTATGTCGATTTATATATATATTCACAATGATAGTTAATTATAATATTCTTTATAATTTATTTTAACTGATTAAATCCTCCAATGTGAATTTTAGAATTTTTAACATTAAAGAGTAGCCACTATTTTAATTCTTTTGATAAAAGGATTATTTTTTTTCCATCGTATTTACTTATGTTATAATAAAAATATTTAAAAATATATGTACAAACTGCACATATATATCCACCGATTCTAATAATGGAAAGACTTAATATTATTTTGTTTCAATAAAAAATATTAATTACAAAAACTTTCTAACACTTAATTTTTTCATTGTCATTCTCAAAATTAAGTCATCTTACAGGCTAACATAATAACATAATTTATACAGAGGTATAAAAAGTAAATATGAGGTATGATTTAGTTAAACTTTTTATATAATAATAATATAAAAAAAGTCTACGAATTTTAATAAAAATAATTTAATGGTTCATTTATTTTCCACTTGTTTTTTTACTTAATCCAAACTTTAAGTTTTTTTTTGGGTTCTCATTCTTCATGAGACTAATTGTTTTTATCATAATATTAAACTGTACCTGATAAATTTTAAAGAATCCATCAACTACTGTAAATCAATCAAAATTTTAGAAGATTCTTTAATACACTAATGTCAACTGGACTATGATCCGCAACCTAAGCCCAAAGACAATAAATCCAAAGGCCCAACAAAACCTCATCTCACCCGCCATGCCGGCGCGTGTGGATCTCTTCAGGACTGGGCAGGACAGTGCCCGGTCCGAACTGACGAATACTCTTCACGCGCCACACCCCGCTTACGCAATCTTTTTTATTTTTTTGCCAACAAATCCTCACGTCACAAATCCGGCTTCCCTTCCTACCGCGTGACATCCACGTCCCTCTGTCTCTCCCCTGTCATTGGTGCGTGCATCCCACAGGCCAAACCTGTTAGCGAGTCTACGTGCAAAGTTTTGATGCTAAAACGGTTCTCTGTAACGCACCTCGGACGCGTCACTATCCACTCACCCGGTCCACGGTTCCACACATGCATCTACCGTTGCCGTACACCTGTGACGCGATAAGATGACACGATTTGCCGTTCACTTGCACTGAAAGAGAACCACACCGAGAGTTCTAGAGAGAATCTCCATCTCCAGAGAGAGAAACTGTGAGATCTGATCGGAGCACTAAGGTAACACAGCTCCAAACCCTATTCTGTGTCCTCGTGACCCCTCGCTTTCTTCTTCTCCATCGATTTGTTTCTATTTTCGGAATTTCACTTGTAGGCTGTCTTATTAGGTTATTCTCCTCCCTGGGTAAAACCCTATCTTCGGATTCTAGGGTTCCGTTAAGGTTTTAAGGGGAGGGAAAAAGCAATTAGGGTTTTGCATGTATGGCTTCGGGACAAATTGGGGGAGATGATGGCAGCAAAAAGGAGCAGAGATACACAGAGAGCAAAGTCTACACAAGGAAAGCCTTTAAAGGTCCTAGGAACAAAGCCAACGCCAACGCCGTGAACGTCGCTCCTCGTACTACCGCTGCAACTTTTACCGGGGACGACAGTTCGGGGACTATTACCGCCGCCCATTACAACAGTAGGGATAACATCACTGTCGATAATGGTAATCCTAGGGCTAAGGATAATTGCAATAACGCCTTGGTTCAGCAGGACCTGGAGGATGGGAATTCAGTTCGGCCGCAGCATGTGAACGGTGCTTTGAATGATCCTTCCGGTATTCCCGGGATACCAGAGTGGTTACCGGGACCAGGGAGTTTTGTTAGGCTAAGTTTGGATTGGCGGTCTAAGCCAGAGTTAATGAGGAGGCTTGAGAGTGAGCTCAATATGGTTAGGAGTTTGGTGAGTAGGATTGAAGAGAAGTTGGGGGTGATTGGAGCTCAACATGGTATTTCAGATATGATGGTGGATAGTGGGACTGGTAGGAGGGTTGGAACTAAGCGTACTCACTCGGAGGTGGCCTCGGCTGTTGTTCCACCACGAGAGCCTTCCCAACCTTTGCATCAGTTGAGCGTGTCAGTGTTGGAGAATAGTCAAGGGGTTGGCGAAACCATTGAGAAGGAGAAGAGGACGCCCAAGGCGAACCAGTTCTATCGCAATTCGGAGTTCTTGCTTGGGAAAGAAAAGTTTCCACCTTCAGGGAGTAACAAGAAGTCTAAATTGAATGGGAAGAAGCATGGTGCAGCTGAGATGGGACATGGAATGGGATTGAAGCTTTTGAAGAGTTGTGGTTCGTTGCTTGAGAAATTGATGAAGCACAAGCATGGTTGGGTGTTTAATACTCCAGTTGACGTTGAGGGTCTTGGTTTACACGATTATTTTGATATCATCAAGCATCCAATGGACCTGGGCGCTGTGAAGTCAAGGCTGAACAAGAATTTGTACAAGTCACCCAAGGAGTTTGCTGAGGATGTGAGACTTACATTTCGCAACGCCATGACTTATAATCCCAAAGGACAAGACGTTCATATAATGGCTGAGCAGCTGTCAGATGTATTTGAGGAGAGATGGGCTGTAATAGAGTCAAATTACAACCACGAAATGAGATTTGAACAAGATTATGGTGCGGCTGGCCCTTCGCCTTCACCTTTGTCTAGAAAGGCTCCTGGGTTTCGACCCCCACCTATTGATATGAGACGGATTTTGGATAGGTCAGAATCAATGACACAACCTCAAAAAAACATGAGCATCACTCCTTCGTCTCGAACCCCTGCTCCCAAAAAGCCCAAGGCCAAAGACCCTCATAAAAGAGACATGACATATGAGGAAAAGCAAAAACTCAGCACAAACCTTCAGGGTCTACCTTCTGAGAAGCTAGATGCCATTGTACAGATCATTAAGAAGAGAAACTCAGCACTTTCCCAGCATGATGAAGAAATTGAAGTCGACATTGATAGTGTGGATACGGAGACTCTCTGGGAGCTTGATAGATTTGTGACCAACTATAAGAAAAGTTTGAGCAAAAATAAGAGGAAGCTTGAACTTGCTATTCAAGCTAGAGCACAAGCTGAGCAGAATGCCCTGCAAAAGGTACAGTTTTCAATTTTAACTTTCATTGATCAGTGAATTCATTGTCAAACAGTCATTGCTAAATGTTTTTTTTTTTTCATGCTTCTGTAGAGTCAGGCACCAGTTATGGTTGAGATTTCAAAAGAAGCACAAACAGGTAATTTTTAATGGTAGCATCATTGTGGATCTCATTATTAGATTAATTGATGTATCTTGTTTACGTTTTTATCAGCAGATGAAAGAAATAGTCCCCCATCCTTGCCCGCGCAAGAAGAAGTTCAAGCGGATGGGAGTAAGACAAGTGGTTCAAGCAGCTCCAGCAGTGATTCAGGCTCTTCATCAAGTGTTACTTTGATTAATTATTTAGTCAAGAGATATCTTAACCTTTATTATTCTTGCTACTGCATGCTCACTTCTGCTTTTCGTTTTGGTCAAGTGTTCTGTCTGATTTATATTATTTTATTTGTGCAGATTCTGATACTGGTAGTTCCTCAGCCTCTGGGTCTGATGCTGGGTAATAGAGAACCTAAATTCATTCTGTCAGGTAGAATCACAACCCCCAAATCTTTGTTTCGCTATATGCTCTGCTTTGTACTCCCATCTTTTTATTTTGTAGAGTGACATATGTATCTTTCAAGATTATTTTTCTCGCAACTATCGTGATTGTTTGACTCATGATTCTTACTAGGTTACCATAAATGTTTTTTCGGTTGCATTCATCCTGGTGCTCCATGTTTGTTACTGGTTTTTACTGTTTACTTTTCTATTCAAGCTTAATATTTCTGCAATTTGAAAATTTAAGACGATCTTGTTACAGGTTTAATAAGTGGGTTTGAATTTAAAATTGAATGCAATGAGTAGTGGTTGTTTCTGGAGTGTGGCCTTGTTTTTAGATTCTTTGCATGAAGTGCAGTTTTAGCAGTAAGTATTTGATGCCATTTTCTATAAAATTTTACATTTTTTTCACGTGCTCTTCATCTTTTCTTAGTTCGTGTTGTTAAAATGTTTACTTGATTGCATACCCCTTACTTGTTTGCATATGTTCCATGTCCTATTCTATTTACTTTGTTGAGAGCATTTTTTATTGGTAACATAACCTATATAACCTATGTCTTGTAGTTCCAGATGTGCTGAAGTTTAGTTTCTCTTTATGGGTAGTTGTCTTAGGAATAATTTCTGCCAAAAAGCTTTCTACTTTCTCTCTTATCTATGGCAACACTGTTGTCTGATGTAAATGTATTTAGTGTGTAGATTATAAAGATTAATGGAAGATGACCTTAAAAATATACCTCTAGAGTATAAACATAATATTTGCGTGAAAATATTTAAAGCATGGTCTATTGAAAGTAAATATTAGTGGTGTGAAAAGTCACATTTGCTATCTTTCCTCATAGTTCTCTTCAGTTATTTGGTTTCTGGAACTGTTTTGAATACGGTATCGAAGGTCTCCTGAGTAGTACTGCGTTGTTTCAGTAAATTGATTTTATTGTTTTATTTTTGGTTATGTAGAAATGTTTAGTACCTTTATTAACGTTATAGCCTCACATCCTGTTATATTGGATTTTATACTGTACGATTAGGGTTTGAAATGTTGGTTATTGTATACTCACTACCATCTCCCTACTTAATGATGAATTGATGATTTGCTTGCTTACTATATTACAAACAATGGGAACTGAAATGCATTGTTGTGGAATGACATCTTTATCTTGCACTTGTATCCATCCCCGAAAAGAAATAACAATTCTTATGAACTTGTAAACATATATTATCTATTTATGCGATAACTACTATTTTCACAACGTAACGAAATTTTTAATGTAACATGTGAATTGAATTAATCAATATCAGTTGTTGCAGTTGGTTAGACTGTCCGAGTCTATTTATTGATCATAAAATTTGTGAACTAATAACTTTTTATCCATTGTTGTTTCATTTCATGTGGATTTGGCAGATCTCAGATATTTAAGATTTGCTAGTGATGTGATTCTTGGCTAGTTCGTTTTTCCGGTTTCCAAATTATTCATCCTAATTTAGCTGTTGGTTTGTAAAGGAAGCATTATAAGGGCCACCTGTGATCATACTGATGCAGCGTGGGATCCTTTACTCTCATCATCGGAACTGTTGTACCGTTGCTATAAGACTTTCTTTGTGATTACACGAACTCATGTAAAATATTTGGTAGAATGTGATGATAGTCAGATAGTTCTCCGTAGCGGTGTACATTGCTAACTACCGCTACACTGACATGCAAAGATAATCTGTAATTCAAGTTCTTGAAGTCATTATTGGTTCACATGGTAGATGTCTCAATATGTCGAAATAGTCAATTGTAATTACTCCTTCAAACAAAGCGTCAGATATTTTAACAATTTTTCTGGTTGTATAAACTTTTCATAATAATTTGTGGACAGAACAATTAGAATAAAAATAAAATGAATTTCTCCTAATAATTATCGATTAAAGGTAGTTTTGAAGTATTAGTCGTCTAAAAATGATAATTTGAGTCATTCCCCAGTTGTTTTGAAAATTAATTACTTTTTTCAGGGTCAAAGAGAAAATTGTATTTTTATCCTGTATTCAATCAAATTTTGCTGTATTAAACTTATTTTGTCATTGATAAAATTTACAGGAACAAGGGTCCCATAATCAAATAGTTTTTACGACTATTTTCATTGACTTAAACGGATTAAACTCAATTTTAACTGGACATACAAGTGCGAAGAAAACCTTTTTTAATTAAATTAAAAACGTAGTGATACAGTTTAAAAACAAAACTAAAAGCGTTTTTTTTTTTTTCAATTTCTGACTCTGCACTGCAAGAGGTTAAACAAAACTGAGTTATAGTGTTGGGCATATTTTGGGAGAAAGAAAGCTTGGAGGGAGAGTAGGAGCATAAGCATTGGGGAGTGAGGAAGCGGAAGTGATGCAGCTTCTGAAACTGGAAGCAATGATGGTATCACTTTCGGCCTCGCATTTGAAGCCCAGATGCTTCTCTTGTTCGTCTTCTTCTTCTACTTCGTCTTCATGTGGTGTGAAGGTTTGGCCATGGCGTGGTCTGGATGAATGGAGGGAGAGCCATCTGAACGAGAATCGCAGGTGGGGGGAGCATGGCCCAGAGCCCCAACCCGTGTTCTGTGATTCCACTCCATTGGGGAAAGCTTCTTCCTTGGCTGAGCTTGGTTCTATCGTTCTTTCCACCAGCGACCCTCTTGCCAAGTCCCAGCTTTCTCACATGGCTTACTCCATGTGGCGCCGCCACAACCTCCCCCTTGGCATTTCCCTACCCCCCTCTCGCCCCGCCCGACCACCAAATCCTCAACTGGTTCCCTTCTCTCTATCACTTCTTTCTTTCTATTTACCTTTCTTTTCTGTTATATTGCAAATTATATCATTAAGACCTAATTCTCCCAACACTCTCAATCCTTACAACTACAGTTAAGAGTAGGCAATTATACTAGGCAAGACTTGTTTTGAGGCATTCTCGCATGAGTTTGGAAAATTGTATTTTTGTGAGGTGTCCATGGGGAAAAAAGGAAAATTCTGATATGATATGATATGATATGGGTTAGGAATATTCTGTATCATAATAAACATCAATTATCATAATATTATGATTGCTACTAGTTTTTGTTTGTTTGTTACCTATTTACTGATAAGCTTATATATTACCGAGAAATGATAATGTCTCCTTTACAAATATTATGCAATTATGTAAAAGTGTTGTTCTATTTTCATGTTTGTGTATTTACACTGTATTGTATTTTAATTTTTTAAGAATTTCCCCATATCTTCCTTGTTGTATTGCTCTAGGCTTCGCAGTTTTTTTTTTTTTTTTTTTTTTTTTTTTTTAGTTTTTTTTTTTTTTTTTTTTTTTTTTTTTTTTAGTTTTTTTTTTTTTTTTTTTTTTTCTTTTTTTAAATAATAATGACATGTTGATTCTTGAAGTTGAAGGTTTAATTTTCTTCATGGATTTCACTTTGTCTTGTGCATAATGAAATTGTTTTCTTTGACTTAAGGTTTCTCCTAAGGAAATCCCTGCTCCCAAGGACTCGGGTTTGCCCCTGAATGCATATATGCTTCATAATCTGGCACACGTGGAGCTCAATGCAATTGATTTGGCGTGGGATACAGTTGTCCGGTTTTCTCCCTATAGTGAAATTTTAGGGGAGGGTTTCTTTGCTGACTTTGCTCATGTTGCTGATGATGAGAGTCGCCACTTCTCTTGGTGTTCACAGAGGCTTGCTGAGCTGGGTTTTAAGTAAGGTTATTTGTCTTTTCAATTTGTTTCCTGTTCTAGTTAATTTAATTATGCTGATCTTTTGGATCTTCTTCCAACCAGATATGGTGACATGCCAGCTCACAATATTCTATGGAGGGAATGTGAGAAATCATCAGACAATGTTGCTGCACGTTTGGCTGTGATCCCGCTCGTCCAGGTTAACCCCCACCTTCATTCTTTCTTTGAAATGTTTGTTACCATTTGGTGAAAAACTGATTAATAAATATGACAATGTTGCTATTTTTTATGAGATTGTATTTCTTTTTCAAGCGTATGTGTATCAATTATAGGATATGTGAAATAACACTCATTTTATGCTTTGAAAGCTGTTGGTTAGTTTAGACTTCATTACCTTTTTCGTTTTCATTTGTGCGTAGAAATGAGTAATAGTAATCCTGAGTTTTGGGCCTCTGACAAATTTATCTGGATTCTGGAGTGCTTCGTGAAGATTTCTAGAGGAGTCCTTTTTACACTGCCTAATTAGGGCTCATAGAATAACTCTTTTGTTAAAGTTGATGATTTTTATTAGTCCACAACCATATTTTACATCAACATTTTTGCCCATTGGCTTATATTTTTCACTAGCTATTACCTCTTGCAAAAGTGGGACATGTTCTTTTCTGAAAATTCCTGGAAATGCTTATTTACACAAGCTTTGAATCATGGGAGTTGTTCTAAATGTATTATTTATTTCACTTGTAGGAGGCTAGAGGACTAGATGCTGGGCCACGCCTGGTGAAAAAATTAGTTGGGTTTGGAGATAATAGGACATCTAAGATTGTGGCAAGAATCGCTGATGAGGAAATTGCACATGTAGCAGTTGGTGTCTACTGGTTTGCTTCTGTCTGTCAAAAAATGAATTGTGCTCCAGACTCCACTTTTAAAGGTTGTGAAACCTGGTTAATCTTTACTTATCTGCTTCGATACAACACACTGAAGGCATTGAATTTTCAACATTAATGTATTTTTGCAACCATTCAGAGTTGCTAAAGGAATACAATGTGGAACTGAAGGGCCCCTTCAATTATTCAGCTCGAGATGAAGCTGGCATTCCCCGTGATTGGTAAGAAAGAAATTATCCCAATTGTTTTCTAGGTTGTTCCTGCGACATTTCAGGCTTATATGACTGTCAAGATAGCTGAAAAATTCGATTCTACCACTTCACCTCCATATGAACCAACCTTAACATTTTGGTTTCATATTCTGCTGTCTAGGTATGATGATGCATCATCTATGAGCAATCAGGACAAGAAAGACAAAGATGGCCACAAGAAACAACTATCTGAGGTAATTTTATTTTTATGATAATTATTTTAAAAATATGTATATCAGCTTGTCATTAGATGACTACATTAAAGTTCTTTAAGTTGTCACTGCATAATCTATTTACACTTTTTTTTTTCTATCTAGCTTCTTCTGGCTTGATATTGATGTGTTGTCACAGGTTTACGAGAGGCTGGCATCCATCATTGCTATGGAAAAAGAGAATTCAAGTTTGACCAAACCGCCTGAATGATCTTGGCACCATATCATGAACAATTGCTATTTTCAGGAGAGAAAAATATAAACTGATATTGCAAGGTCGACTACAGTATTATTATCATATATACTTTGAAGAGATAAAGTTCCATCGACACGTTTGGTGATGCAATTTTTTTCCACTGGCAACGTTGTTTGACTGCAATACAAAGTAGTAATGGAAATTCTGAAGTTCAATCCTCCACGCGTCCAGTATTGATGTGAAGCGTAAGGAAAATGAAAAGGAAATAATGTTGTTTAGTTTGAGTACATAGACTCTGATGTAAGTAGCATCACTTTTTTAATGTGTATGATATCAAAGAAGTTAGCGTGATGTAAAAGTTGAATGAAGTCAATGGTTATTCCTTAGCTTCTTGGATAGTGTGCCGTGTATGTATATGATATCTATCAAGGAGTCATTACATTCTTGTAATATTTTTATTTTACAATTATAAAGGGAGGATCACACAACAAAAATTAAAAGGGAAAGTGACACAATTTCATTTCAAAAACTGTCACATTATAAATATCTTTAAACTTGAAATTTAAGTATCATGGTTTAAGAGTTTTTCTAGAGAATAAAGAATTTTTGCAAGTTCAATTAATAAATTGAAATTTATAATATTTGAATTGTTTATCATCAAATTATCTTTTGTTTTTTTAAATATTTTATCTTAATTGATTAATTAAAATATTTTAATTTTTTAATAAAGTAATTCATTTTGTTAAAATAAAATTTTATTTTAAAATTATTTACTTTAAAATATAAAATTTTAAAATTAACTTCAAGAAACATTACTCAAATTTAAATATTCAAATTATATTTAACAATTCAATTATATCTATAATTATATATCTATAATTATTTGTACCCTTTGGCGTTTTCTTTTATTATTTTTTAATCGATTAAATATGTTTTTAATGAAAATTGAAAATGTTCCTTTTCGAAACTTTGGACTAGTTCCTTAACTTTAGAGATGTTTGTATTTAGTCTCTTTAATCAAATTTTAAGTTTATTTGACGTTTCCAACACATTTAATCATAGTATTTACATTTAATCATAGTATTTGAGTTGTTAAATAAATTTAACAAAATTTTATTAAATGTCTAAATTTATCTAGATTTTAAAAATAAAAAACTAAATTGATCTCAAGTTTCAAAGAGAAACTAATTTCAATTTTGACTAGAAGTCAAGGGACTAAAAAATATTTATCCTTTTTTAATTTATACTCTTAATTACTACTTTTTTAAATTTATGAAATTCCTTATAAATAAGAAATTCCAGAAAAGTATTTGCTTCCTATTCTGGAAAACTTGCTGTTCTTGGTAATAGTGAAGAACAAACCAAACATACTAGTTTGCCTTAACTTGAAGCCACCAAACACAAACGCGTGTGCGCGTGCGTCTCTCTTCCCTTCTTAATAACACCACCGTAAGCCTTTCACTTCTTCTTTCTCAGACCAAAGGAAAAAGAAAACACACACACCAGAAAAATCAGTATGTGCAACTCAGATGGTGATTGCAGACCCTTGGGTTTTCTCTTGGGTCTCCCCTTCGCTTTTCTTGCCCTCATCGTCTCAATCGTTGGCCTCGTCATCTGGATCGTCGGGTAAGACCAATCATCACTTTTCTTCCTCAAAATTTCTAAGATTGAAAAATACTTGTAAAAGAGTTCAAAAGATTGAAAAAAAAATTGAGATTAAATTACCTAAAATTAGTCATCATGTAATCTGAAATCGATTTTGTGATTTGGGTTTGTTTGATTTCTGATTCTGTGACATGGGTTTGGTCTGATTGAGTGAAACATTCATAAAGTTTTAAACTTTGCTTCACAATATTCTCAGGTTGTTGTTGACATGCATATGCCCCTGCTGCTTGTGTATAACGGTAATAGTGGAGTTGGCATTGGAATTGGTAAAGGCTCCACTGCATGTCATGGAGTGGTGCACCTCTCAGATCCCTTGTTAGCTTCTGGGTTCACCAATTCTATCATCAAGTTCTGGTCCTGCTTCTGTTTTTGATTAGTTTTTATTTTATCAGCTTTTTGTGAGATTCGGGTTATCAACATGTAATATTGTTATTTTTCTTTTCTGGTTTTCTGCAAAATTAATAGTTCATACTTCTTCATAGTAGTATTGTTGTTTCTTGTGCATATATCATTAGTTCTATAATCAACAATCTTTATTTTGGTTCACTTTTCTTTTTCATTTATATTGCCTTTTATCTCTCTCTCTCTCTTTGTAAACTTAAAAAGTATAAATACAGGTAGTGTGTGTCTTTCATCCACAGTTACGATAATGAACTTACAGAAATTATTGTTTTGGCTCATTTTGATGACTGAGGTTCAATCAATGATGTGAAAGATTGATTAATGTCTTCTTTTCTGTTTTATCCACCATCAAGGTTGTCCCTATCAACCATAATGTGTTTGTGACGCCAAAACAAAGAACTCTGTTTTAGCCCTTTTTGAATGAAGATTTCTTGGATGATGAGTGTCACATATTCACACTCAACTTGAACTGTTATGGAATATATTCTTAATCAAATTCATCGTTCAGATTATTTTAAAGTGTCTGTTTCATTTGAAACTTTATTTTTCCTTTTTCCAAAATATGCTATAAAATAAACAGACAAACTCGACCTTTAGTCCTTTACAGTCTGTGATTATGCTTTTGATCATTTAAAATCAAATACATGATGCTTCCCTCCCAGTTACGTTGCTTTTTCATGTCATACAACTTAAAAAGAATTTTCTTCAGCATTCAATATTTTGGTTCATTCACTGTTACTGAAGAACTACAATGGTAGATATAATGTTTTCTTTTTGCCCTTGTATATCCACGAAAAAGTAATCTGCTTCTTGACTTTGTCACAGTTTTCTTGCAGTCTATTAAACTAAAAATTATTCTCACTTTGGATGTTGATTTCTCAAATTTATCAAGTTTTTTAATACGACAGAAGTTGAAACTAAAATTTTCACGAAACTACTTGTGTAGTGTTGAAAAATAACAAATTACTGAAGCTACACTGTAACAACCACCAAAGCCTAACAGATTAGTAGAAAGGTGAGTTCATAAAGAATTTGACTGCGTATGAATGCTAATACTTGAAGTCTATTTACTTAGTATAGTTTAACCAGTAATATAGAAGAATTCAAGTATTAAGTATATAAGCAAATTAACCACTAAAAAAATAGTTTTCCTACTGGTAACAAAGCAATTCTTGGAACAGAGTGTACTAATTTCCAATGAAGACAATTATTGATGAAAATCACTGATGGGTCAACACTGAAAAATCACCCCTTCAACTGCAACCACATTCTATTCTATGTTTGCTTCCTCAATTTCTTTTTCTATAATTATATGGCCAGAGATGTCACAATGATAAGAATTGAACCATAGTGCTTCAACATTTCACATCACTTGGAATAAAAGATATACCTTATAATACTACATTTGTACATGTGTATGAATTGCTTTAATTAATAGTTAATGAAATGTTCAGACTTGGTTCCGTATACACATAATCAAATCAACAGCAATATCAGAAGGAGATTACAAAGTTGAATGTATGAGAGATTCTCAATCCCCCTTTTGGATCACTCTTATCTGCAATGTGATAATGAAACTTTACTAAACTCATCACATTCTCCTGTGTTTCCCACAGTTATCATGTCTGTGTCAATGTCATTGCATTGAAAACCTCCTTGAAATTCATGTTCCTTCTCTCACAATTATCAAAACACCATTCTAGGTTCTTCATTCTCTTGCCTTTATATACCTCTATAATACTATAAACAGATTTTTGGAACAGAAAATATGAATAGGAAGTTATCCAAATAATGATTAGGAGTATTAAGTAGTCATACGTTAAAATGATGCTATAAGCGAATTATAGGATTTTACTGTGGAAAAAGGAGAAGAATATATTGAGAATTAAGTGTCAATAAAAAAAATCTCACATTACATTTAAGAAAAATTTGAAAGTGGTAAAATTCTTCTACAAAATTAGAATACTCCAAGTAACATGTATTTGTAACAGTGTCCTATGTGTTTGATTTTAGGGTTAAATATGATTTTAGTTTCTGAATTTTTGAAATTTGAATTCATTTCAATCCAAATTTTGATATATTTTATTTTTCAAACTTTAAAATAAATAATATAGTCCTTTTAATATAATTATATTTAAAATTTTTTGACGTGTCAAACGTTTTTCATTTTAATACTTGTGTTATTTACACCGTTTAACACGTTCTTGTTTTATTATTAGCTGAAGAACAAATTTAACAGATAACAAAAATGTATTAAAGTTTCAGACACAAACGAATTTTAATTTCGTGATAAAATTCAAAGATTAAAAATATATTTAATTTTAATTTTATTCGATATTTGTTTTTTTAGGTAGATTGAAAAGTATGAATATTATTAAGCCGAATCAGATTATGAATTATAAAAATGTATTGAGAAATACGCTGAGAAGGGAACAAAAAGGAGCAAAAGAGTCATGGAAGAAAGATCCATTTTTTAGAGTTTATCTTATAACAAATTAAAAATTAGTTTCCTTAGAAATAAAAAGTAATATCGGTAACAACTCAAAAAACGATTAAAGACATAGGTTCAATGAACTCTAGTTAAACAAAGAAAAAATGAGCTTTAAAATATAGGTTTACGTAGGATGAGGACTTCTATGTTGGTGGCAATTTTTCTTTAAAAATGGTTTGGCGAAATCGTAAGTTAGCTTATAATTTAGACGAACTCACCAAAATTTCAAGATTCCTTATGAATGAGTGTCAAGAACAATTTTCATTCTTGTAATTCTCTATTTTTGTCAACTTTAAATAGCAAGATACAAATTTATTAGATATATAGCACGTTTAGATAAGTTAAAATGAAATATTAAAATATTACTCAGTAAGGACTTGAATCCAAATAACGCAATATTACTCACTTATTAAATTATAATGTGCTCACTTAGAATTTTATTTTTCTTTTATTTACTTACAAATGAGATAAAATACTAAAACTAAATTTGAATTTAAATATTTTGAAATTCAAAAAATGGATATGAATAGTTTTGACAAATGAGTGAGAATATTTTTTTTCCTAGAGTTTTTGTTTCACATATTTTATCATTTTATCGAGAATTTTTCAATTTTAGTGACAATCATCCTTACATTTATCAAACTTTATTTGTGTTGTCTTTTTTTTTTTCGGTTTCTTCGTTTTTTGTTTTCAAATGTCAATTTTTAATTGATTTGAATATTTGGTTCAAAAGTTCTAAAATTTAGTTTCAATTATATTTGGAATCATATAATTTAGTATTCAAGTTAAGATTCGAGTTGTAGAAAAATATAGTATTTATTGTGGTATTCTTCATGTTATTATTTACCATATTACTTTTCACGCCATATTTTTCATTGTGTATTATTCATCACACATATTGATCATCTGAAGTACACTTAATTTTTTACAATTTTTTTTTTCTTCAAATTTATTATGGTTTATTTGCATATTGTTTTACATTTAAATCTACGATCTTTCAATTACATAAAATTCTATGAAGTAAAAAAAGAAAACGATAGTTAGCGCAATTTAAAATTAATATTATCTATCCAGTGAATGTAATATTTGTATAATGAGTCTTATTATAGTGGAACCCTGTAAGAATTCTTAAAGGAAAATGAAATATAAATTTGTTGGATTAGACTACTATAAAAATCAAATGTATCTCTACTTCAGTTATTACACTTATACAAAATTATATTAATCTCCGTGAGGTATTGTGAAAACCTCTCAAAAGTTGTTTTTAAATGATATATTGTAAAAATCTTTTACAGCATTTTGAATCTCTATTATTCAACTTCCTTTTAAAGTTAATTTATTTCTTTTCAAGCTTCTTAGTAATGTTTTGGTGTATTTCTTGGTGAGTTTTGTAATGTAAAGGAGACAAATCTTAGAGGGCAAAAAAGGTAATTTATGTCCTAGCTTGCATCCTATGTTTCACGAGGGATGGCAACGGGGCGGGGCGGGTACGGGTTTCGCTATCCCATACCCATCCCCGCATAAAAAATTCATCCCCATCCCCATACCCAAACCCAACGGGTATCAAACTTTCTTCTCATCCCCATCCCCACCGGGTAACGGGTATAATCTCGTACCCATACCTGTACCCGTGTTCTAACTACTTTAATATTAATTTTTATAAAAGAAAAAAAATTACGGTAAAGAAAACATAATATTATGAAATATTCAATATTAGGAGGATTTTCTTCGATGTCAAATACCTTAAAATAAATTATAATTGTTTACATTTT
>Ga0209589_1005596_pt1 | contig 21257 bp, 7 predicted proteins | sample CowpeawhiteBW_FD_187525 | JGI IMG/M metagenome (GOLD analysis project Ga0209589, IMG submission 187525) | Root nodule microbial communities of legume samples collected from California USA - Cow pea white BW (SPAdes) (version 2) | ecosystem: Host-associated > Plants > Roots > Nodule | place: USA... | reverse complement strand
TTTGTGGTGTCGTCCGGTCAGAGGTTTCCGGTGGAGAAGGTGGATTTTGGGTGGGGGAAAGCGGTGTTTGCATCGTACCATTTTCCTTGGGGTGGTGAAGCTGGTTATGTTATGCCAATGCCAAGTCCTCTGGGGAATGGTGATTGGGTTGTTTACATGCACCTTGCAGAGAAGCACCTGGACATCATAGAGACTGAAGCTGCTCATGTGTTTAAGCCCTTGACTTGGGACTACCTTATGCAATAATCGTTGATATGTTGTTGTTAATTATGCTGTTAATTTACTGTTATGTACGTCTTTGTTTAACCAGCCATTTAGTTGTTGTAACGAAACTTATGTTAGGTGGTTGGTTCGTCAAAGCTAGTGAATTGTGAAACATTGTTAATTTGAAAGGGTTTCCGTTTAGCCATTTGATATTGAAGGTCAACCATTTATGTGAATTTAGTAAAATTAGTTTAGTGTCCTTATTAAATATCCTCGATTTTTATTAATTAGTAAAGAATCTCTAACCCATTGATGGCTTATTTAATAAAATGATGCAGATTTCACGGCATTTTATGAAAATGGGTAGATTTTGAAAAGATTACAAGAATTAATAAGTTTTTACTACAATAAATATTGTTATTAGTGACCCTTAAAATCAATCGATAATACCAAAATATTTTCAATAAATTAAAATTATTAATGGATTATTCATGACAATAAAATCGTCTACTAAATGTCCGTCTATAAATTATATTGATAGATAAAATATTTTATCGATAATTATCAATGAACAAATTATTTGATCATTATTCATCAGTAATGCCTTTGCTAAAATCTATTGATAAATATCATGATTTAGTTCTTCTTCCTTCTTTTCTACTACTTCTTGTTATTTTTCTTACACATGTCTAATTAACTAATTAAAATATTTTATTAGATTTGTGGAAAATTTGATTCCCATTTTACCAATAAATTTATTAACGAAAAAATTTGTCACTAATCAAAATTATAGAATACATACGAAATTTACCATGAAATGTTCAAAGTTAAAATAAGAAAAATTAGCACCGATTCATCGATGAAATTTATCCATGAAAAAATCTTTCTACAATAACAATTATAGATTACTGACGAATCTTAGTGATATAATTTACTAATAGATATCTACTAACATATATGTTTTTGTCGGTAATAGATATCTACTAACATATATGTTCTTGTTGGTAATTCAAATCCTAATTTACTGATAGATTTTTTTCCACTAGTAATTAAGAATTTCTTGTATTACGTGTGGAGGGTGATGAATTTAAAAAGAAGTGGTCATTAGCATGAATTTGGTTGTTTGAATTTTTTTTTTTTTGTCTCATATGAAGTCATGCTAACAAAGGCGACATTAGTGCATTTGAGTTTTTTATCGTTAATGAGTAAACAATAAATCTAAATTAATCTTATAAAATCAGTTTGTAATATATTGTTTGCACTTTGTTATATATTGTAATTTGACTTTATTTTAATCTATGTGAGATCTCTAACACATTTTTACGCCGTAACATATACACACTAGTGATAAATACTAATTTTTACAATCACATTTTAGATCGATTGAGACAAAACTAATGTTAAATAAAACATAAAACTGATGTCAAATAAAACGTGGTGGCAAATTTGAAATTTTTGAATATAATTTCATATCAGTTATATGTGCAGCCGATTTAATATGTACCATATTCCCCTTTTCAAGGTGCTTGCCTTAGATCCCATTTCGCATATTACTCTTGTGCTTCATCTTTCATTTTCTCACTCCTTTCTTTTTTGTTCTCAAAGCTTCCTAGCCAACACTCGCTGAGCTTGGACTACCACCACTTGTCACGTTTTCTGATCATACAACCAACACTCTCTCACTCGCTATAGCAGAGGGCTTCGAGAAGGTTATGTTCTCAATTCTTTTTGTTCTACTTTTCCTAGAAGGTGTTTTTTAAGGATCTTTAAGATTTAAGATTCTCACACAATAAAACATAATAGAACATTAATCTTGATCCATAAGATATCATCATGGGTTCTTCAATTGTAATTTGTGTGCTCTCCAACCATTGTTTCTCAATCTATCTCTTTACCTTTCTTTTCTCTTCTCACACGTTCTTGATGCGTTATTGTGAAAATAATCTTATGGTCAAAGACAAAACCACAATCATTTTTATAAACCAACGTCAATCAAGTTGATTTTTATTTTATTTTTTATTTTATTTTATTATCACTTCTCATAATAATCAATAATAACCAATAGGTCCTTAAAATTTATTAAATCACAATTGGACCCATCATAATATTTCAAATGAGTCACATAAATTAATTGGCTAATTAATTCTAACATTCTACCACTTGACTCATACGATATCATAACATTATGTGATTTAATACATAAACATAATGTGCATTAAAGGACCTTACATAAATTGGTTCTATCATAATTCATAATTAAAGATACATAAATAATAAGAGTCATGACGATCACACATCATTCAGTCAATATGATCTCTTCCATGTATTATTGTATCATTCATTTCTCCTTAATATGACCTTAAAACGAGAAGTTCATATTGAGTTCAAACATAATATCATTTTTTCCAAAACAATAACATTACATAATTTGTTTTCTTCATCATAATTTGCATGCATAAACATAAAGGAGAAAACACAACTTTTAGAAACTTATACATTAGAGAGTTCAGAGTGTCACATAAACATTAACAACATTAACATTCAACATTCACTAACACAAAAAAGTCTTTTAACGTCCAATATTTTTTACCTTTGACGTTTGCCCAAACATCGACGTCGGACTGGGTTACGTCAAAATAACGTCGGAAAACAGAGCAGATGTCACTTAACGTCGGGGCAATAGGGGTCCGACATTATCCAACGTTGGGGCCATAAGCAACAGACGTCAATTTTTGCGCTGAATGGAGCCAAAAAACAGAGCAATTTGACTTCTGTTGGGCTCTGATAAACGTTAAATAATGTTGGCCATGGTAAACTCAGACGTTAAATAACATCTGTCAGAGCACCACTAGATGTTAAACTGCTATGTTTTTTTAAAAAAAAACTTGGCTGTTTTTACAACATTCCCACACTTGAAAATCAACAAATTCCCATAACAGTTTCATAATAATTTCATCACAATTCTGGAGTTTTATATATTATTAACTCTATCCATTCATCTTTAATTGTAGCTCAAATGATTGTTCTTATCCAAGATATGGCATAATATCCACATTCCTATGAATCTTCTTGCTTGTTACACTAAACATTACAAATAAAATAAACACATATCAAAGTCATAAGTTGACATACAAAAATTAATAACTTTAAACTGAATGAGTCCTAACCTTTGGATATAATACTTTAAGTTGTTGGCCTTTAGGCTTACCCACAATTCTAATGAAATTTTGGAAACATAAAACATATGTTTGTTTTTATAACTAAGTAGATACATATGTTAGGATTGAAAAAAAGTAATACTTACTCTTGTTACATGTTTTTCAAAGCAGGTGGAATCTTCCTTATTTGGAAGAACAACTTTACTTTATTAAGAAGGTTAATTTTGTGGCATTTGAAATTGTGATAGGCACTACACTTCAATATAGTAGAACTATTTTTTTTGTTTGGTTTAGAATACTTCACGTTTTCAATTTTTTTTTATTTCTTCTGAAGTTGCCATGTCACTAGTGCAATAAAGCCTTTTTATACCGGTTAAAAAAGGATTTTTATACCATTTCTGGAATCGGTATAGATACGAACATTATAGAATGTTTCAACTTTCTATACCACTTCCATGACAAGTGTAAAAAATTCACAATTTTATACCATTTCTAAAACCGATATAAAAGGTCCGCCTAGGATGGGAATATTTTGTAATAACAAGTGACTTACTATACTGGTTATAATTACAACCATTATAAAAAAGTTCAAACATTTATACCGATTGTGATCTTAACTGGTATAAAAAATGATTTTTTATATTTTTATAAAAGTTTCGTTTATGCTTTATATCACATACAAACCTTGTATATAATTACTCAAAACATCCACACAACAGATTTCATTCAATCTGATATTTATATGAAATACAATGTAATATTTATATGAAATACAATACAACTCCAAACCAAATGATTATACATCTAAGATTATCATAAAAACTCAAAATATATAATATCATATTTTATAAACTCGTAAAAGAAACCTAACAACATCCTCCATGGATTCTTTTGTAGCCCGTTTGATATCAACCAACTCCCCATAGGGAAGAGTTCCTTAGTAAACCTTGTGAAAGAGGACTAATTCGATCTTGTAGATAAGTAAACAAAAAGATAACTATTTGGGAAAATACTTGGTTATTTTTGACACTAGAGTGAAAATATGAAAATTTCTCTCATGAACATCAAAGGAGTAGGCCAATAATTTAAACTCATAACATCATAAATACATATAAATTTTAATATTGATAATATCTTCATAAATGTCATACATATGTATGTACTAAAATGAAATGAAAAGGTCAGAGCAAATGAATTAATGTATATGACAAAAGCACACATCTTATTTCCTTTTCTATTATTAAAATTTGCTTAAGAGTTAAAAAAACTGACTGACGACTGTGTGGTATCCATTTATTTAATAAATTCTAAATGGTCATGTCCCAACCATGATGAAGGTGAAAAAGAAAAAGAAAAACTAAAAAATTTAAAAACTAACTTTTTGATTGAGTATGTTATGTGTGTGTGTCCAACATATGAATGTACCTCAACAAATAAATTTAAATTACATGTCAAAAGTTATGTCCTTAGCATACTAAATATATAGATATTATAAGAAAACATAAACATGAAAAATGAAAGCAAATAATAGAAACAACATTATAGAACCTCATTGATGAACGAGAGTTCCATTGATAATGGTCACCAGGATTAAACAACATTCAAAATAGTAAAGGAAATAAAAACTCATGTCTAGAAACAAATATAGCATCCATACTTCACCTCATTATAGAACCTGTAATACTCTAAAGACAAGCAAAAAGATAGACTTATCTACACTCCTGTGCCTTTTCTTCTATCATTTTTCTCTAAAGTGACACTTGTTTATGGAGAATTTACTAAGTCATTAGGACTTTGCAGAGATTTTTTGGTTTCATATTAATGAAGGGGTAGCATTTGCGCATCTTTTTCTCTGCCAGTTTCTTCAATTTACAAAGACTTATGGTCCAAAATCTGAAGCTAAATTTGAACCATTTGTGACCTATGAGAATAACAAAATGTATTTGTAGAAACAAAAAAATTGCACACACCATTTCATAATTAAAGATTATCTACCATTTAAACACAGTAAAACAGCTTTCTAGAGTGAAAATATTTTCTATGGCCCAACAAGGTCAAAGAAACTCATAGCAATTCTAATGTGTTTGAATTGTGAGGTTCGACGGTGATCTGTGTGGGATGAGCCGTGAGAACAATTTCAACCGCCTATAGCAACAAAAATCAAATTAAACTTTTAGAAGGAAGAGAAGGTGGAACTATATTACTGATTTAAAGACCATCAATGTAAACATTACACTCCAAATAAATAACAAAAGATAATTATACTAAAAGAAAATAAAGAAAGGTTCAAAATTACTAATCTTGGTATGCATGATGCATTCAATAATTTCCATAAAAATTCAATGAACTGTAGCAGAAGTTTGGATGAAAATTTCTCATAGAAGTTAGGCTAAAAACTTTATACTTCTCGTAGAAGGCTACTTGATTTCAGTTTCATCTTTGCTAGTAAAGAACAAAACAGTAACCTGCTTGCAGATTGTGTCGTAAGGTTGTTTTGGGGAAAGTCCACCCTACACCAACTAATTAAATATATCATCGCAAGATTTTGTAGTTTGTGTCATGTTCCCTCCTTTACGAACCTTACAAAAGTACAAATTATGTAAGAGACTACCCTGATTATTACTACTCTCTAACTATTGTAATAAAATATAATTGTTCAGATTTTACAATGATATTATCATTAAAAGCAAGAACAAACTAATCATCAAGTAATGAGAGTAAAAAAACTATTAAGTTGTGACCGAATTACTTATGAAGGGTCTCAGCTATGCCCATCAAAGTAAGATAGTGGCCGAAGGCACGAGCAAGGGTGAAAGCTTCTTCTAGTCATCTTCGACTACTCTGAAGCCAATTGCTTCTCAAGCAGCTCTACCATGTTCAAAATACTTGCCTGCCTCATATTACAACCACTCTGCCAAAAAGAGAATTTGAACTCCGTGCCACCCAATTTCCACATCCAAGATTCTCACCCCACGAACCCACCACATGCACCATCACAATCCATAACAAACAAAAGCTAGCAAATCATGAACTCTCATGCATCATGATTCATGAAACACCAATGCATATAGAAACAATAAAAAAAACTAAAAGAGTAAAGAGTATACATCTTATTCTATCACAAAGTCAAATTTATAACTGTGATGAAGCTTTAAGAGGAATCTAACTGAGAAGTACATAAATTCATACACAAGATGCTTTTTAGAATGGAAAAAAATAATGTATGGTAAAATATCACAAGAATAATGACCAGTAAACAAAAAATTAGTTGATTCCATCACTTAATCAACATGTCACAAAATAATAAATAAGTTTTTAAACCCAAATTACTTAAATAGCACAGAGAGAGCTTAAATAAACAACATTCAGCACGGACACACTAAATTTCAATGCTATACCTTCAATATGCATTGTCCTGATAGCATTTTCTAATCCTCTAAAAATAACATTTTAATAACCATAACTAAAAAATTGTTTTCCACAAAAGATTCAAGACGATTTAACCACAAATAGTGAAGAAAATTATCAAACCTAAACAAAGAATGCCACAAAACATACAGAGATAGTTAACAAATTGAAGCCATGAATGCATCAATCTCAGAAAAAACAAAAATAAACTTACATAAATCCAATGTTATAAATTAAGTCTACATCGAATCTTCCTCGCCGGAATCCTTCGTTGACAACTTCCACTCCCTCCTCTACCAAATCGACAATGATGATTGATGAACAAAACACAAAAAAATGAGTAGTCACGAACTGTTGTGGTCAGAATTTGGGAGAAATTTTGGAGGAGCAAAACACGAACGTGAACAGAAGAGAACAACTCCAATGAAGGAGCGAACGCAAATGGTGAAAGAAAGGAGAATGGAGGAGACAACGACAAAACGGTGAATGGTGAACGGAGAACGACGAACGATAAATGCGACGAGAACTCAGCGGCAACGTACGAACACACGATGAGACCCCAATGTGGCGAGTAAATAGAGAAGGAAAAAAAAGGACACAGAGTCTGGAGAAGCGAATGCAGTGTGAAGCGCGAAGATTCGGAGAAAAGATTCAATATTTTATACCTATTATATGATAGAACATGAATAGAAATTATTTTCCAATAATACAAAAATACTACTAAATCACTTTCTATATCTATTTTAGGCTCGATAGGTATAAAAGAATTTATATTATTTACAAAATTATGATTGCCCCCTCCTTCTATATTTGATGGATTTGAACAGATATAATATATATAGGTATAAAAAGGCAATTTTGTACTAGTGTGTGGTACTATTTGTAGTTTTTTTTAAATGATGTAATATTTTAAATTTTATTTAATTAAATATTTTTAATAAATACCTTATTATGTAGTTGTAATTCTTTTTTTTTAAGATTTTAGTTAAAAAATTTGAATAATGTAAAGGTATTTATGTAAATTGAATGAATAATTGGAAAATTTAATGAAATAAGACTAAAATAAATTGTATATTTTCGTAGTAAAAGAAATTAGGGAAATAAATAATATAACAATGATATATTATTGCCTGTGTAGACAAGTTATCCGATTATGACATTTGTTACGATAATAACAACACTTTTTTTTACTTAATTTGACTTGATTGATCCATTTTGTTATGACTAATAGTTTGCTTATTTTCACTACTTACGATAGTTGAGGGTCAGGAATAAAGTTGGAACCCATATAAGTAAATCAAAAGTCTCGTAAATGTTCCTTAGATTGTACACATGATTAACAAATGTATTGTAAGTGGCATGAGAAACAAATGATAATAACAAGAGGACAAAGTAGTTTCATAGCTTAAAGCTCCCCACAATCATTACTTGTCCTTTAACTTAACTAAGTATGACATTGGTTACCCACGTAGTTGAGGAGTCGTTATCTTATGGACATCAAACATAGAATTTTGTTGATCATATCGTTGGATATGATAGATGGTCAATCTTTCTTCATTTTTTTTGGAGTAAGGTTGTCATATATCTTTAAGGTATAACTCGTAGCATGCATTATGTCTTCGTTCCTCTTTCAACAAAACAAGAATTTGTTCTTTCAAATATCTTGTTGACAAGAACATAAATTGTAATGAACATGATCCGTTTAAAAAAAATTTATACATTTGACAAGGTTGGTTGTTATGTGTTTATACTTCTTGCCTCTATCAAATGTTTAACTCCATTTTTCTAGTGGCATTTGGTATATTCTTGCGCTCATGGAAAGTCTGACTTCGTAACTGATAACTTATCTTAAAGAATTAGTTGTTTCATTTCATAACCTAAAATAACATATTCAATGAAGTAACATGAATGTTTTAGGTTGGAGTAATAATATGTAATTTAAGTTAAAAAATTTGAATACCCATGCTAATTAATTGTCTCTTCAACTTTGCATTTCTTGGATACAATATAACGTATGCAATACATGGATCGTAGATCTTTATCCTTCCATCAAACTTCTTCTGATTGTAATACTAACAAGGTAGATGATCCTCTATCTGCTGTCGTTGAATGGTTGGTAATGGATGAAGTATAAAATACAAAACATGACATTTTCATTTTCAGATTGAAACCAATGTCCTATTGAGTGTTTAAAACTTTGTGATTTGAGGCGACTAAAAAACAAAAGGAGAATTAATAGATAATCATTTGGTTGGTAAGGATAAAGAACCAAACATTTTGATGTAGGATATATGAAATAAAAGAAACAATGAAATGTAAGTTGTTGGTCATAATGCCAGAAACACGTATATTATATTGCAAATACTTGTTGTTTAGTCATGCAATTATTCAAGTACAAGGATGTATAACAATCAACACTTATACAAACCAAGTCTAACAACTTGGGGACTAATGGAAGTTGGAAAATCTTGTTGCTAAATTACCTACAATCATACTCAGCATAGCAATGGGAGTCAGGAATCAAACAAGATTTGCTGCTTATGCATTAACTTAGACAAGCATAAGTACTCAGCCACAAATTATAATACAAACTCACTAGTCCATCAACAAGTGAGCTCAAAATTGTCTGATATAAAAATTTCTAGGTTATATAGGGGTTTGATAAGGATTTTTTATTTATCGACATATATGCACATTGTTTGGTTTAATTGTAATATTCATGCCAACATATTTTGTATATGGGTTGAGATACCCTATTATCTTCTATTATCTTTTGTACATATATTCTTGCTGAGAAACGATTCCTTTTAATTTCATGTCATAAACAATAATTTTAAACTCATGAATATGATCAAAAATAGGTTTATTATCAATAATTTGAAATTCAATTAATTTTTTTACAAGAATATTTAGATAAACTTTTTTTCGCAAATCCATAATTCCACGGCAGTTTTCCTATGCTGTTGCCAATATAAAAAAATTTTGTGAGCCAAAATTTCATTTGTTGTTGTCAAAAAATCTCCCGTAAATTTTATAGTCTTACTCAAGAATTACTTAATCATATCCATATTAAAATATTATATAATATTATCTTTAACTTTTTCAATAGAAATAACGAAGAACAAGAAAAAAATATCTCTAAGAATGTTAAAAAAATAATAATAATAATAATTTGGATAAAATAAGATTAATCAAATCAAATAATTCTTATAACAAAAAATAAAAATATAGGATAAAGTCATAAATAAAAAAAATAATTATAAAAAGTATGGACTGAGACACACAAAATATTGTATGCACTTCTCTTTCAAAATACAACAATAGTCAAATTAATTGTGTTTGTTGTTGTGTAAATTACTAAATAATATTACTGTGTTTGTTGTGTATTTTTGAAAATCTAAAAAACTAAAATAATAAAGTAAATTACTGTGTTTGTTGTGTATTTTTATCATGTAAATTATATTTATAGATAAAAAAGAATAAAATAAACTAAAATAAATATAATATATATATATATATATATATATATTCATCTATAAATAATATTTACTCATAAAATTAAGAATCTCCACAAATATTAAAACAGGTGTAAGGCTAGTGGCCAAAACGTGCATGCAATGGTTGCTTCTATTGAAAAGGACTACTGCGAATGATCAAAATTAAAACTTGATATGTGAATCTCAATGTATGTGTCAAAGGTTGCATCACAAAATTCAGAGTCACGTGAAACTTATTTCACTTTAATAATGCAAAGGACTCCTAATAGAGATTTGGATTTAAAACTGATTTTATGTATGTATGTCGTCATATATATGTGGGCTATCTAAACTCAATGAGTTAGTAAACTAGTTAAACAAAAATTAATTATTATTCATTTGTCATTTTTTTTTACACATTCATATTATTTCATATAAAAATAATATCTATAAAAATAATATGTACATATGATCCTTTAATTTTAACTCTTCCATAAAAAAACAAAACATACATCATTATTATCATGTGCATAAAGCTAGGACCTCATCAAACTATTTGGCCCATCAAATAGCCTTCACATTTCACATGTTAGAATAGAAAAATGTGTGCTGAAACACACATGACCTATACAAAATTATCCACCAATCATGTCTTATCCTAAAATATCAACTTGCATAACAGAGGTTTCATAAAAAATGTTGTTTATTTTTATAGTTGAACGTAATTGACTTTGCAAATAGCTCACAATTTAAGGGTCTCAACTATAATTATTACAAGGCTATTCATGAGTATTTTCAAACTAAAATGTAAATGTGGAGAGAGTTTATTAAGGTAACTTTACATTATAAATTTTACTAATTTATCATGACTATATTTCTTCGTTTTTTCATACTAGGGATATTTTGACGCGTTGGTAAATTGAAAAGGTGTATAACACTACTAATAAAAAGCTAAATTATAACTAAGAATTTTTCGATAGAGAAAAAAAAAATCAGCATCTAAAATAGGATTTAATGACAAATTTATCAATAACTTTTAAAATTTTAATTATTTGTAAATATTTTCACCATCAATTTATCAATAAAATTCATCTATAATATTCGTTGTTAAATTATAACTTTTACTATCAACGAAAAGATTTGGTGCTAAAATCTTTTGATACAATTCATAGATGATTTATAATGTGTATTATGGACAGAAAATGGAAACTAAAATTTTTACTTTCGACTTTAATTTTGTCGTGGTAAAATACGTTGTAAATTTGTTGTTAGTTAAATTTTTTAAATCTATTGGTAATGAATTTTATTTTTTTTTTCAATATGTCCGTTATTAATTGAAATTTTTTAAAATTTATTTATAAATTTGTTAATAAATCAATTTTTTAAGAATTTGTCAATAAATTCATCAATATTTTTTCTTAAAATTTGTCAATAATTTTATTGTTAAATCTGTTGATAATTCTATTAATAATTTATTAGGCATTAATTCTTTTAACAAATTTGACAAAATTGAATTTTTAATTATTATTTTTATTTTAAAAAAATAGGACATTTAAAACAGACTACCAAGTTTAAAATTTAGACATGCCTTTTTTATCATCCCTAAGTTACAGTAAATATATATTTAAAAAATAACTATTCTTTTTCTTATTAATTTCCTTAATCGAACTTTAATGCAACGCATGTATTTCATAAAAAATATTAAGTGTCAGCATTATAAACACTAGATAAAGTACTATTACGTTTATTATGGAAAATTATTCATGGACACCTTAAATTTATATACATCCATTACACACTTTTTTTTTTTTCTTTATATCTCTTTCTTCTTATCCCCATCACATAATCTATAAATGTATACTATATATTAATGTATTTATACAACTTTTTGCATCCATGAATCATTACTCATTTAATCTATGTCTTTGCTTTAGCATTCACTTAACCAATGTTCTTAAATAAATAAATTCTAAAATAGTTAAAATGGACTAAGTGAACACTATAATAAATTAATATTAAATTTATTTAATATTAGCATCGGTTGTAGTCTTGACCTAGCCGAAATTAATATTTTTTTCAAAAATATCCTATATTCTTTAATTTTCATATTTGTAGCAACATTCTTTTTCTAACATAAGTTTGACCCTATTTACCATTACATATTTATTTTTATCACGTCCAATAGTTCCATATTGCTTAAAAGTCAAAATCTAAAGCGCTTTAAATATCTCGAATGTATGACAACAATTTATCATCAGACTTAGGATCGAAACCTTTGGCGGTCATCATGGGATCGTTAATGGAATTAGGACATGTACTTCACCTTTCGATTTAGTACAATAAACTTTGGATTAGTTAATAGTAGTAACAATCCCATGCACAAGTCCAAACAAAGTTTCTAATCCATTTATTATATTATTCTTACGTGATTAACCAAAGTTAGTTTAATCAATGTACTTCATAAAACACACTACTTACACTATTTTTTTTATGGGTCTTACTTGTGTGGGTTTTGGCCTAAGACACTAATTACCTGATAATTTTGGATAATTGTGATTAACCTTGGGTTTAATGTAATGAATGGTCTTGTCTCAATTAGTTAGTGTGTGATGGAAACATATCATCTTAAAGGGTCGACATGTGCTCGTCAAGATCGTTTACCCCATAAGGCCGAGGAGTGCCCTGGACTTATATAGTACATATAATATCTTAAAGAATCTTATTAGATCATTTATAAACTTCAAAGTCATATGAATACATACCGACAATCACATAATTCATTGTTTGTGCTTTTTCCATCATACTCAAAATTCTCCCTTTTCAAAAAACAGGTTTGTTTATAACCTTATCAACCAAAGTTTGAAATCTAGATAGGGACGACATCAAAAATGGGAAAGGGAGAGATCCTCTATGGTTACCTTGAACATAAACAACGACTGAAATAAATTTCAGAGAAGACTACATACAATATTGCAAATTTTACGTCAAACCTCCCAAAAAAACCATAATGTTGCACCTGTAGAGGTACTATCAAACCCATCATATAATTTGAAGTTCAAACTATCAGATCAAAAAGCAAGGGATGAAGTAAAGATACTCATTGATTCAATCAAAAAAACAAAAATAGGTTTGTCTACTTGAATAAAACAAGTCCTCTATGACTCATAACTTCTTCTTAGAGGATCTAGCCTTAGAGGTTTATAATTGGATAATGATATTATGACTTCCATTTTTTATTCTCATCCTTTACTCCCTAATGTGACTTAGTGTGGGTCATTGATTAATGTATCACTATCTCTTCCTTTGAAAGAATTAATGGTCCACATTAAGTCACGTTAGGAAATAAAGGATGGAAGTCAAAAAATGGGAGTCAAAGTATAATTTTTCTTTTTAATTATCAATGATTTTTAATTAAATTATCAATAAATACTAGTCATTTATTAATTTTTTTATTTAATACATATTGTTGAAATAAAAATTAATTTTTAATTTTCTGTAAACCCTTATAGTTTTCTTTATCTTTTATAATTTTAATTCATTTTTTTAGACATTAGTATCATTACATGAAGATTTTATTAAAAATGATGAAAAACATATAAAAAATATCTACTAGGAAAAAGAAAAACTAAATAGATGAAAAATAATAAACCAAAGCAACACCAAACAATAGTAAATTCAAGCTTGGTAATAAAATTTCTCGACATATTAAGAGATTTATAATTAACTAATCCCACCGCATTCCGAAAAAATCCTTTAAAACTCATCAATACTTTTTATAATTTTTTATAGTTTGAACTATTTTATCATCTTCTTGAGTATTTAATTGTCCCTCTCAACAAACATATTAAATAATAAAATATAATAAATAAATAAGATTTATTAAAGATGACATTTATTATTAGTAATAAAAAGAGATTATAAAAGTGTTTTAGGCTATTGGTTGGACGAAGATAAATAATGTAACAAAACATAACAAAAGAGAGAGAGAAGAGTGATGTTTATTTTCATAAGAATGTAGAAAATGCTAGTTGACAATAATGAGAATAAAAAAAATACAAATTAAGTTAAAATAAAAGAAATATAATATTATTAAATATTTAATATAAAAAATATATATTCTCTTTTTTCAATGTCAAATATTAATAAAGAAATTATAATTGCACAAAACTCAAATTAGAGTACCAAATAACAATTGGATAAAAGTCAAATAACCATATAAAATATTAAACAATTAAATAGAAATAAAATTTTATGACAACCAAAACTTTTATTAATTTTGCAAACATTGAATAATTTCACTTATGTTACAAATATTTAAAATGAATGCTGTTATTTTATACAAATAAATATTAGATTATAATATTGTTGACGAACCAATACATACCTAATTTTTCTGGTAGGTGCACTTTGTTCAATTATAGCACAAGGTCCTTTCCACATAAATTTAGTTTGAATAAAATAGTAACTTATGATCTATTTTGAATTTATAATAAAATAGTGATAAGATTTGACAGATTTGAAAACACAATTTGTTTAATGATTAAAGTAGTTGATGCTTATAAAAATGTTGGAATTGAACTTGGATAATCTTCTTCTACTACACTATTATTAACTCTCTATAAGTTATGTTCACTTTAGTGTTTTTTTTAAGTACTCTTTATGGTAATTCTAAACCAATCCCTATCAATTAGAACCTAAGGTTATCAAACTTAATGTGATTCCTCATCCCTAATTGAATTACTCTTTGCCTTAAGACCAAGACTCTATATTCAGCTAAAGCATTAGGTACATTCCTTGCATCTAAACTTAAACGAAATTTCCACTCTATTTAATTTTATGAAATGAGATGAGCGATCAACTAATCTAACAATGAATGTAAATAAAATCACCAACACGTAAAGTAAGAACATAACATATATTGAACCAAATAACAATACAAAGATTTAGAGAAGTTACATTCAATCCCAATAAGAAAGAGTTTAGCTGCTCATAATAATGGTTTCAAGTACAAACATAACGAACTAATGTCCTTCTCCCATGGTTCTCCTAAAGTCTATTACAAATGGTGTCTAAAATTTCCTAGAACTAAACTGGAAAATCAGCATACAAATAAAAAAACAAGACTTTACGTTTCATAGTATTTAATCGTGTAGCTCCAACAACAATGTTGGTCAACCCTTAATGTTTCCTCCCTAAGTGGGTTTTCTCCTCTCAAGCTTAGCTACAAATTCTTGTGCTTGAGATTTCTTTGCAATGAAGGTTTTTTCTTTGAGGCTTAGTGTCAATGTTGTTGATAACGGTAAGACTTACATTTTAATCTTTACTAAACTGTCATTTGGTGCCCAACACACTTTGGGGCTTAGTGCCATATGCCTAATTTCCTTGAAAATGTCTACAAAAATATCACAAACACATTAGTTTTCTTATTTTCTTACATTTGTACTTCTCATTCTATGATTTAAAGCCAAAGGGTATGTTTTACGAAGAAATATGTCAAATTCATACATGATAAGTATAAAAAAACATATGCAATATTAATTAAACTAGACACTTATCAAATACACTACTTCGATGAAATCACTCAAAGAAAAAAAAACTAGGGTTGAGGATGTTTTCGTCTCCGAAATATTATGAAAAATTATGATTTGTCCTTAACCTAAGTTATAAAGTATTTAGCCTATGTACTTTATGAAGGTGGATCAAACACAATTTGTAATTTAGTTCAGGAACTAAGCCATTAAACTAATAATAATTTGAATTAACACATAGATCTTTCATCTACTTTAATCTATATTGATGTTAATAAACAATAATTATAATATTAAATTATTATATTAAAATAAATAAAATGTCTTTATAGTATTGTGATGATAAAATTACATTTATGAAAATGATTTGAAAAATAAAAATCATTATATAAAAAAATTACAGAAACAATATTCTACATTATAAACAAACAACAAATAAACATATTAAAAAGTGTAAAAATATCATATAAATGCTCTCGAAAACATTTGATACATGATTGAGAGAAATAGCAAAAAATGAAAAAAATATATAATTAAGGATATTTATTCAATATACAGGTGAATGTAAACACAATTTATAATTTAGTTTAGAGACTAAACACAATTTTTTGTAACAGAAATAAAAATGATCAAATATATGCTCTTGAAACAATTAATAATTTAGTTTAGAGACTAAACACAATTTTTCGTAACAGAAATAAAAATAATGATCAAATATATGTTCAAAACAATTTGATACACTTGATAAAAAAGAATTATATAATTAAAGATATAATAAAAAAATACCTTTAAAATGAAAAAAACTTAATAAAATATCAAACTAGTAAATAAAAAATTACTTTAGCAAAACAAAGTTTGAAACAAAAACTAAATATCTTTTATTGGACGAAAATAATTTCAAAAAGAGGATAAATCCAAGAAGTTAAATTATCATTTTCCGATGTGAATACAGTACTAACTCACCTTTTCTCTGCTCCCTTTTCTGCTTTCACATTAAATCAACGGTGTTAGGGTCTACGAAGAACGCTTGCAAAGCGTCAAATTAGAAGAAACGTTTGAGAATTCAAAAGGATCAAAACTAAAACTTTTGTAATGTTTTGGATCAAAGTACAAGTTGAAGAGTTTGAGATTTTTTTTTTTCTCAATTAAACCGAAATTCAAAAAAATACCTAACCGTAAATCATAATCAGTTTAAAATATTTTAAATTATTAGTTTAAAATTATTAGAAAATATTTTAAAGTTATGAATAATATTAAAATAATAATAGTAGTAATATTTGTTAAAATGATAACCTATTTAGAGATTAATTTAGTGGTATTTTTTTATATATTTAGTCACTAAACTAGTTTTATATAATATAGTCACTAAATTAATTTATAATAAGCCTGCAATTTATAATATAAGCAAACAAACAAAATTTAATTTATAATTTTATGAAATTTAGTTAATACAAAATTAGTCTCTAAATTTAAATACTAACAATTAAGTCTCTAATAATATATAATTAGAAACCAAAACATCAGTTTCTAATTTTAATATTTTTATTGATCAAAAATTAGTTTCTAAAATAGATTAATAATAATAATAAAAAATCCTTTTCAATCATTAAAGAAATTATCTCTAAATAAATAAATTTTTACAGTTACTAATCACTAAAAAAATAATTTTTAATTAAATTATAAATTTTTATTTGTATTAAAGTTATTTTATATATTAAATTTTAGTTTATAAATAGTATTCAAATTAGTCCTAATTATTTTTATTTTTTAAATTAGTTGATATTTATTGTTTTCTTTTTGTGAAAATGATATTTATGCATTGACAATGTCAAAATTATTAATTGAAGATAAGTTAATTGTGTTACTTATCTTCAAAATTATTGAAGATAATAAAATATCAAACTAGTAAATAGAAAATTACTTTAGCAAAACAAAGTTTCCAATGAAACAAAAACTAAATATTTTTTATGGAAATGATATTTCAACAAAATATTTTAACAAGATTTTGACAATACACGTGCGGGGTTGGTTTCTTTGGAAACAGAAAGGAAAAAGTTAATTAGAGAGAGAAAGGGAGAAAGGGAAAAAGGGAGAAAGGGAGAAGTGAAACAAAGAGAAAGCAAGTGCCTATCGCCGGAGTAACCGGATTCAGAGACCCACGTACTTGAAGTTCTCGCCGACAACCATTTCGTCGTCCACACCGGAGGTCACTCACACTATTCCCATACACTATCATTCATCCAAACTGTTGCATTCGGAGTTGGGAGTGGGTTTGCGAAAACTGCGGCCACCTTTCTTCGTCGACGACAAGGATTTCGTCCTCACAATAGCCAAAATAAACAACTGTATGAAAAGTGGGGAGTTACTCATACGTATGTGGGGAGTTACGTCAGACTTTATGATTATTGGTTGCAGATTTTGATAAACTTTATTTAAATTTCCTATTTCGATCATTCATTCACCCACTCACAAAGTCCTTTCCATCATTAAAAATGCATGCACTAAAGCGGCTGGTTTGTCTAACTGCACAATAAGCTAAAAACGCAACTAAAAAAAAAGTGGGGAGTAAGTCATACGTATGTGGGGAGTTACGTCAAACTTTGTTTTCAAACGTTGCATATTTCAATATAGTTAATTTAAATTTCATGTTTGGATCATTCATCATTTATTCACTGACAGACAAAGTCCTTTCCATCATCCAATCCTCATTCAATAAATTGGGTGGTTGTCTAACCTCACAATAGCCAAAATAAACAAATGTATGAAAAGTGGGGAGTTACTCATACGTATGTGGGGATTTACGTCGAACTTTATGATTATTGGTTGCAGATTTTGATAAACTTTATTTAAATTTCTTATTTCGATCATTCATCATTCATTCACTCACTCACAAAGTCCTTTCCATCATTAAAACTGCATGCACTGAAGCAACTGGTTTGTCTAACTGCACAATAGGCTAAAAACGCAACTCAAACAAAAGTGGGAAGTACGTCATACATGTGAGAAGTTACGTCAAACTTTATTTTTAAAAGTTGCAGATTTCAATATGGTTAACTAAAATTTCGTGTTTGGATCATTTGTTATTCATTCACTCACACACAAATTCTTTTCCATCATCCAATCCCCATTCAATGAATTGGGTGGTATTCTAACCTTAAAATAGCAAAAATAAACAATTGTATGAAAAATGGGGAGTTACTCATACGTATGTGGGGAGTTACGTCAGACTTTATGATTATTGGTTGCAGATTTTGATAAACTTTATTTAAATTTCCTATTTCGATCATTCATCATTCATTCACTCACTCACAAAGTCTTTTCCATCATTAAAAATGCATGAACTGAAGCGGCTAGTTTGTCTAACTGCACAATAGGCTAAAAACGCATGTCAAACAAAAGTGGGGAGTAAGTCATACGTTTGTGGGGAGTTACGTTAAACTTTATTTTCAAACGTTGCATATTTCAATATAGTTAATTTAAATTTCGTGTTTGGATCATTCATCATTCATTCACTGACAGACAAAGTCCTTTCCATCATCCAACCCCCATTCAATGAATTGGGTGGTAGTCTAACCTCACAATAGCCAAAATAAACAACTGTATGAAAAGTGGAGAGTTACTCATACGTATGTAGGGACTTACATCGGACTTTATGATTAATGATTGCAGATTTTGATAAACTTTATTTAAATTTCCTATTTTGATCATTCATCATCCATTCACTCACTCACAAAGTTCTTTCCATCATTAAAACTGCATGCACCGAAGTGGCTGGTTTGTCTAACTGCACAATAGGCTAAAAAAGCAATTGAAACAAAAGTGGGGAGTAAGTCATACGTTTGTGGGAAGTAAAGTCAAACTTTGTCATTATAGGTTGCAGATCAAATAAAGGGGAGTGACAAATGCATTTGTGGGGAGTCACGCATGAATATGTGGGGACTAATGTTGGTTATTATGTTTCGAGGGTTCAAATTTATTTGATAGTTAATTTGAAATCTTATTTTGGTTCACTTTAATAACTCACTTGAAATTATTTTCCATCATCAAATCTGCATTGACTTAAGTGGTTGCTTTGTTCATTGCCAACTGGAAAAATAATCAGAACAACCACAAACTAGGGAGTCAACCACTTATTTGTAAGGAGTAGTGATGCAAATTCTTAATTGCACTTCCACTTGGTTACAAAATTTAAATATCATAACAAACATTATCATTATAGATATTGTCCTATATATAATTTCAATAAGAGATATTGTTCCTTGCCGTCGACGACGGAAGGTGGCTGCAGTTTCCACAAACCCACTCCCAACTCTGAATGCAACGGTCTGGATGAATAATAGTGTATGGGAATAGTTTGAGTGACCTCTAGTGTGGACGGTGAAATGGTTGCCGGTGAGAACTTCAGGTACGTGAGTCTCTGAATCCGGTTACTCCCGCAACAAACACTTGTTTTCTCTCTCTGTTTCACTTCTCCCTTTCTCCCTTTCTCCCTTTCTCCCTTTCTTCCTTTCTCTCTCTAATTAACTTTTTCCTTTTAGTTTCCAAAGAAACCAACCCGCATGTGTATTGTCAAAATCTTGTCAAAATATTTTGTTGAAATATCATTTTCGTAATTTTTATTGGACAAAGATAATTTCAAAAAGAGGTTAAATCCAAGAAGTTAAATTATCATTTTTCGATGTGAATATACTACTAACTCACCTTTTCTATGCTTCCTTTTCTGCTTTCACATTAAATCAACGGTGTTAGGGTCTACGAAGAACGCTTGCAAAGCGTCAAATTAGAAGAAACGTTTGAGAATTCTAAAGGATCAAAACTAAAACTTTTGTAATGCTTTGGATCAAAGTACAAGTTGAAGAGTTTGAGATTTTTTATTTTCTAAATTAAACAGAAATTCAAAAAAATACCTAACCGTAAATCATAATCAGTTTAAAATATTTTAAATTATTAGTTTAAAATTATTAGAAAATATTTTAAAGTTATGAATAATATTAAAATAATAATAGTAGTAATATTTGTTAAAATAATAACCTATTTAGAGATGAATTTAGTGGTATTTTTTTATATATTTAGTCACTAAACTAGTTTTATATAATATAGTCACTAAATTAATTTATAATAAGCCTGCAATTTATAATATAAGCAAACAAACAAAATTTAGTTTATAATTTTATGAAATTTAGTTAATTGAAAATTAGTCTCTAAATTTAAATACTAACAATTATGTCTCTAATAATATATAATTAGAAACCAAAACATCAGTTTCTAATTTTAATATTTTTATTGATCAAAAATTAGTTTCTAAAATAGATTAATAATAATAATAATAATAATAAATCCTTTTCAATCATTAAAGAAATTATCTCTAAATAAATAATTTTTTACTGTTACTAATCACTAAAAAATTAATTTTTAATTAAATTATAAATGTTTATTTGTATTAAAGTTATTTTATATATTAAATTTTAGTTTATAAATAGTAT
>Ga0209589_1005591_pt1 | contig 21271 bp, 12 predicted proteins | sample CowpeawhiteBW_FD_187525 | JGI IMG/M metagenome (GOLD analysis project Ga0209589, IMG submission 187525) | Root nodule microbial communities of legume samples collected from California USA - Cow pea white BW (SPAdes) (version 2) | ecosystem: Host-associated > Plants > Roots > Nodule | place: USA... | reverse complement strand
CCCAAAATGTATGGAGGTAAAAAAAAAAAAAAGGAAAAAGTTGTCTATTGTTCATAAATTTGGTTTTATTTGTTTGGAAACATTTGAACTCGTCTTAAAATGAGTGCTGAGTTTGATATTCTATTTTTTTTCTTCCTACACTTCCATTAAACTTTCACTCACTACACTACACCACACCACTATTATTGTCACTTTTATAACCGTTGCTGGAAAGGAATAAAAGATAGAACGTGTTATGGAAAAAACAAATTCGTGTTGGCATGTGCGTTCCTTCTATTGCTCATGATGTTGCATTTGTAATTTGGTATTCCCCTCTTATAATCTTCGTATAATGCTTCTTGTCAAAACATTCATCTTGAAGAAACCCAACAGGATCCTTCATAATTTGCAAGTACCACAATCTGTAATATGGCCTGATAAACAACATTAAGAGCATATAAACACTACAAGCCCCAAAGTCTATAGTGGTCACAAGAGTTAGCTAAATAGTTAAACCAATAAGATCAAAGTACTTGTGAAAACATACCCTGTTAAAAACATCATCATTCCTCAAAATCTCAAATCTTTCCCTATAGCTGGTGAATCAGAATCAGCCACTGAACTGTTTCGTTCATCTTCATTTGTCAATCTCACAAATTGCTTACTATAAACTGTAAAATAGTATGTTGAAAAGGATAGAAAGTTTTATTTAGTTTTTCAAATTGATCTAATAGAGTATAGTTTTATGATAAAATAATATATAATTTCATGTCGAATGGATCTCTGAGATTATATCTTATTAATAAAACAATTTTATAAAACTTAAAAAAATAAGATATACTGTTACACGACTTTTGATAATTTCAAAATTTAAAAATAATATTTTTTATATTTTTTTTAAATCAATAATACAAATTCTATTATAGTGATTTGCATAAATGTAGATTGATTGACGATCCAATCCATATTCCCATTATTGCTCTTCAATATTTTAATCTCTTTCAAAGCAGACACAACTTACTAGTAAAAAAATCCAACAATTCCAAATTAACATTAATCTTTCCCTCTGTTTGATGGTGTACATAATCTGAAATAATCTAACCATGTTTAAAGGAATAACACAATTATTATTGGGTCTGAGATGAGAATCAGAATACAATACCACATGGATAAACTAACTATGCCAGAAGATATACTTTAAAGCAGGCTTCAAATACAACAAAGAAAAATCTAGACTCAATAATAGAAAAAATTCTTGATGTAACAATCAGCTAAACTTCAACTGTTCGGCCAAAAAATATTGGATGTTTAATTTTTTTTTTCATGAGTGTTATTGTTCAATCTCATTTCAGTTTCAATTTTGATCAATCATTTTGACCACCCCTAGTTTTAACTAGATAACTATAGTAGTGGTAACTTGAATAACTTCTTTCGGTTTATTATCTCTACTCAGAAACTTTTAGGCATGTTTTACACTGGTTATAGTGGGATAGGTGATGTAATGTATTCCGCTTATTGTCTTATGGTCATTTAACACAGTAAGACATCTCATCTTTGTTTGACACCAGGGGACGAAAGACATAATTTTGGCTATTGTTTTGCAATGATGAATGGGGATTTTTCTTTCTTTTCTTACAATAAAAGTAATAGTAGAAGTAATACTGTAAGATTGTTGTATTGGTGACTCTTTGCATTGTTGTTGTACCATCACAAATAGCCGTAAGATTGAGGGTGGTTGTAGAGAAGATATCGTAGATAAAACGAGCAAAAGGGATGCATAATCAAAGTATCTAGCATGGCTTGGAGTTGCTCTTCAGTGCCAAGCCATAGTTGATGGGCTGAGGGACAGTGTGTTACAAAGCCATAGTTCTTTATAAAGCACCGGTGAAATATGTTCATAGTTATCGCAATCGAAATTGTGACGAGATGACGAACCAAAAATAAAATTTGAAAAAATAGAGTTTGGAGTTGCCACCATAGTTTATTCTGAAAAACTATGGAAAAAAAAGACAAGGTATGCAAAACACCAGATTTTGAGTCCGAGAGTCGGTTATGCGTGGGGAAGGTATTAGCACCCCACATTTTCGCAGTGTTTGTTGCGGATGGTCCTAATTTTTTTTGAATGTTTAAAATGGTCCTCATTTTTGCAATTTGTGTTTAATATGGTCCTTTTGTGTGACACCGCACCGTTTAAATGAGTAACAGAGCATTGTACAAGTTACACTGTTTGTATTACATTTAATTGTGATTTATTACGAGTAATTAGGTTCAAATTACAGATTTGGGGAAAACATTGCAATTAGGGATTTGGGAGAAGATTTCATTGTTCAAGCACTTGGGAAGGCGATTTCGTTGTTCAAGCACCTGGAGAAGATAAAAAAATATAATCCAAACCTTGGCTAATTTTCCAAATCGAGATGCAACATCGCCATGAACGAGCTTCCTCTAACTGCAAAGAAATTTACTTCAAAGATGGATAGAATACTGCATGTCTGATATCTTTGTCGTCATTGTAAATGAAAAAATGTTCCCCATTGTTCTTATCCCACTGTAGTTGAGGCTTATGCTTTGCCAGAAGTGTTAGGTGATCTTTCCCAATAATAGCTCCACCACCACCTGCATCTACACTAGCAAATTTCACTCATATGCAAAACAGAAAAAGGTTTTACATGATCTCTTAAGCATCAAAATGGCTAAAAAAGGTGTTTGTTCCATTGTATTTGGATTTTTTTTTTATCTTCTCCAGGTGCTTGAATAGCGAAATCACCTCCCCATGTGCTTGAATAGCGAAATCTTCTCCCAAATCCCTAATTGCAACGTTTTCCCCCAAATCTGTAATGTAAACCTAATTACTCCAGCTCACTGTATACATAGAAAACCACAATTAAACGTAATACAAACAATGTCACATGTACAATCTCTGTTACTCATTTAAACGACATAACACAAAAGGACCAAATTAAATACAAATTACAAAAATGAGGATAATTTTAAACATTCAGACAAAATTAGGACCATCCACAAACAAACACTACGAAAATGAGGATGAAATAAGTATTTAAACCAAAATAATTTTTGGTTTTTTTGGCCCAACAAATATTAATCCTCGCTCCTACGTATCTCCATTTACAATGGAGAATTAGGGTTATGTAGTTCTTTTTAAAAAATCTTTTAGAAATTGTTGATTTGATTTTTTTTTATGTTTAATAATTTTGAAAAAAATTGTATGTTTTTTTGGTATTTTGAATTATTTGATAATTGGTGTCACATGATGCAAGCTGCCAAACAGACACTAAAGAAATGAAAAAACAATTATGATTAAAAAAATAAATAATGAAAATGGGAAAAAATAAATCAAAAGAAAAAGAAACTGGTAGTAGCGTACCTTCAAAATTTTTCCATATCCAATATCTCTCCTTCTATATCAATCTTACCCTTTCATCTTGTATATTATAGCTACCTTTTTTTCCTTTTTCTTGCCTCCTTTTCTAAGATTTTAGTTTTTTTCCCAAAAGAGATAAAGATGAGATGTGTCTGTGTGGGTCATAATGAGAAAGAAATAAGTGTAGAGAATATTCTTTTTCGATCCCTTCTCCTATAATAGGTTGTGTATTTATATACACACATTGCAATATCAATGCAATCATATCCTTAATTGTAATGAACAATATAAGGAAGGAATTGGTCATGATAGCAACATACTATTGGAATCTGTAACATCCCGTCTAGATATTACAAATTTACTTAATAAAATAAGATAATAATATTAAATGCTCATTTATTAAGTTCCATTTTCCAAAACATGGGAAATATAAAACTTTTATTACATCTGAAGTTAACTCAAATCCATAAAATTTAAAACTCAATTATAATGTCTATGAGTAGTAATATGAAATATTACAAATTCTTTAAAAACTCATAAAATATAAAACTCTGAGAAAGTCCTCTCCCAACTAGTCCCGCTCTGGCTCTATGCCTCACCAGATCCACCTGCAACATCGACTGCTCCCGTGTACCGCGTACACAATCATCGCCAAACACAAGTAGATAGGGTGAGCTAACAGAATAAAACATATGCATCAATTTATATAACAAAACACACACAATCCAAGGATCCTCATCCTTGATCTCATATCACACGACCACCACCATGTAATCCATGTTCTACTTCTTTGGTTGATAATCTCAAGCCATCGTTATTATCCAACCTACAAGCCATCACTTGTAGAACGCATTCAGGAACACTCGTTATTCTGAGCCACAACTCAAAGAATGCTCGTGTTACCATCTATCCTGAGCCACAACTCCAGGAATACTCCAGCATCTGACCCTTGAGATATCGCCCAAAGCCTCATAGACCACGCACATCGAAAGCAAGCAAAACACAACGTCTGCTTCATCAAAAATTGCCTGGCGCTACACACGAGTCGCCAGGCGCAAAAGGCTTCCAGACCGCCTGGCGGGGGACACATGCCGCTAGGTGCCAAGCGCCTCTAATGTTACTGTTTCCACAAGTATCGCTTGGCGGGACAACCCTTATCGCCAGGCGCAACATGCTTCAATTCTCTACTGGTTTTGTAGCCATTGCTTGGCGGTCAAACACCACCGCCAGGCATTACACCAGTACTTGTGCAGTACTGGTTTTTCAGCTCCCAAAACAAGTAAAAACAAACCATTCACATTTCTTATACATATATTTCCCCTTTTAAACCATGCTAGCATTTAATTCTAACTTATGAATAACGCATGCTCAAACAAATATAAGCAGCAAATAAAAATGTTAAAGAGAAAAGCAATTCAAATATCTTCTATGGACTAAAACTATTCTAGCACAAATAAAAAATAAATAAATAAACATATTCTCCACCATATATTTATCTTTGAATGTTACGAAGACTTTTCGCATTCAAGTCATAAAATGTTTGATTTTAATCGCACTTTTAAGAGTAGGTACGACTTATAAATATTTAAGAGGTCTAAAGCAAATTTGTAAGAGATATTTTTTTATCATGATTTTATTCGAAAATTATTTTTTGAGTTTTTTTTTTAGATGTAAAATAATTATTACTAAAATAAAATTTTGACACATAAGCAATTTAAACACTTTAAGATTAATAACTTCTCCGATAGAGCAATTTCAACGTTGATATACGTTGAGAAGCCACCACAATACAATAACATCATACAATGGTCTTCTGTATAATACAATTTTTAACATATATCTTATGTACTCTCTCTTTTCTCTTTCACGTAGGATGATAACGGGGCGGGACGTGGCAGAATTTGAACAAAAAATTTAGGGATGCCAATTTAAATTTTTTATATATAATTTACTAATTAATTTTTTTTACTTAAACCATTTTCATACCATAATTCACACTTCTCAATTTTTAATTTTTCTAATTGATTGAATTCATGCAAAATAGGTATTCTAATTTCTATTCCAATTCAAGATTATTTAACTAATTCATTGTATGTAGGGAAAAACATAAAATCCAAACATTTTATAATGTAAGGTTATACTAATTAGAGAAAAATATAATTAGGGTTCATGCTAATTTCATTAAAAAAATCCCTTAAATCAAGCTAGTTTTCATACTAATTTAGGGAAAACTTAATTTAGAAGAAATATAGTAATGGGAGAATCATAAATCTAACGTACATAAATCATACTAGAATATTGATTTAGGAGATCTTGTGTGTATGAGTTCTTCGATCTCTCTGTTCTGTAATCTTCATTTCTCAATTTGTCTTCCTTTTTAATTTTACACTTTATTAATGGTTTGCTGTAAAAAAAACTTTATGATCAAATACAAAACCTTAATCCTTTATTAACCAAGGTCCATGCAATTAGTTTTTATTTTAATTTTTAAAAATATATAAATAACTTAATATATAAATCATATATATATATATATATAACTTTATCAAAATAATATAATAACATATAAATATAAATTTTAAAATTATATAAATATATATAAAAATTAAAATTAAAAACTTTGGGGGAGTCATGGCTCCCTTGGTCATATGCATGGTCCGCCATTGGCGGGGCGGGACGAGGACGAATTTCGCTATCTTATATCCATTCCCGTAGAAAAAATTCATCATCATCCCCATACCCAAATCCAACAAGTATCAAACTTTTGTCCTGTCCTCATCCCCACCAAGTAACAGGTATAATCTCGTACCCGTACATGTTATTTTACTACTTCAATATTAATTTTACTTCATTTTTATAAAATAATAAAAAATTATGATAAAAGAAACATAATATTATCAAATATTCAATATCAGGAGGATGATTATTTCTTCGATATCAAATACCTTGAAATAAATTATAATTGTTTACATTTTAGATTAGAATACCAAATAAAATTTGATGAGAGTCAAAACATTTATTAAATTTGCAAACATTAATGAAACCTAGTTGATAAAATTTTAAAATATTTTTTTAAAAAAATATAAAAAGAAAACTGTAAGGCCCAATTTTTCTGCCCTAATGTTTTAAGGGCTAGCCTTTAATCTGTTGGGCCTAAGGGCCGGTCCATAGGGTCGTAAGGCCCCTAAGGTAGCAAAACCCCTCCCATTCTGATCATTCTACGAAAACAATATTCTCATCTCTCTCTCTCTCTTTTTCCCATCTAGAGCTTTACTAGGGTTTGACCCCAACCCTCTTCAAGTTGGTTCCAATCCAGATTCTTCCACTCCACGTAAGTCTCTTCCAACTCATGCTCTTTGTCCATTCCGTTTCTTCCTTGTGTTCCCAGCTATAGCTTATTCTAGTGAGCTCGTTTTGAGCTAGTTCCACTGCTTTTCTGCTCTCGAAGCTGCTCCTTGAGCTACTATTCTCCACGGTTCGAGTGTCGAAGCCTTAGCTAACACTTTCCTTGTAAAGGAAGTTAGGGTTCCGCTAAAGCTTTGGTTTTTCATGATTTCTTTGATGATATTTCGTGATTCGTGGATTTTTTAATGCTTTGAGCTTATAAAATGTTGTATTTTGTTGTTTGGGCTGTGTTATTGGACTGTTGCACGAGAGAATAGTGGTAAGCACTAGTTTTCTTGCCCAGGCGAGCATGTCTCGCCTAAGCGAGATCCACAAAGGCTCGCCCAGGCTACTTTACGCGCGTAGTCGCTTAGGCGACCCACGCTGTTTTTGAGCGAGCGAGCGGGGTCTCGCCTAAGCGAGATCACGTGTAAGGTCATTGTTCCCCTTTTCGAGCCCTCGCATAGGCGAATGGGGCTCACCTGAGCGAGACCCTTCAGATTGAGCGAGGAGCTGGGCGAGGGTAGTGTGATATTTGGTGATTTTCTTTGTTCTTGGATGGTTAGCACTTGCTTGAATATAATAGTTGTGTTAAAGGCATGAGATGAATGATTATGCATGAGGGATGTGATTCATAGAGTGTGAATGATGCATTATACTAATGGTCAAATTTAATGATCTCAAAGAATGGCTTCTCTACTACACAATTTGATCATTAGTATAATGTTTCAAAAGATGTGAAGAAGTAGAATCTATATTGTTTTCATTAATAGTCTTTTTTACCACTTTTAAACGATGAATTTATTCTTTTATTCTTTATCAATATACTTTTTTTTTGTAAATAATATTAAAAAATAATTTATCATAATCTAATAAAAAATTGAGGCACGTAATTATTAAAAAAAATATTATAATCAAGTCACAATTAAAAATAGGTTATGAAAAAACACATGATACATTTTTTCTTTTTCTATATTCATACAAAAATAAACGAAAAGCTGATGAGATAAAAAATAATGTTTTCATTATCAAGTGAGACAAGAGACAAGAGACAAGAAAGGAAGAGCATAAATGAGAAATGAAAGAAAAAATAATGAGTTTGTGTCTAACTTTTTTTTTTCTTCAAAATAAAAAGAAAACATATGAGAGTGAGAGATGATTACAATTTATGAAAAAACTAAAAACACAATAAGAATGAAAAATAAAAAATATCTTAATAGATATTTGGTTTAGTTACTCTTTTGATTCATGTTTTTGTTTAGAAATGTTAAGTTGGTCCTCCAGTATTTTTTAGTCTCAATTTGGTCTCAATTTTTTGAAAAACTAATGCAATTTGGTCTTTTACGATCAATTTCTTTAAATTTCTTAAAATAAATTAATGATTCTTTCATTAAAATTGAAACTCTTAATATTGATAGTTTGCTTTGTTGATGTAATTAATATAATCCTAGTATCAATTTTTTGACAAAAACAGGAACCAAAAGAGAAATTAAACCAAAATATTTTTATTCTTTATTATCTATTAACATTAAATGTTTTGCATTATAAAATAAATAAAAAATACACAATTTAATTTTGATCAATTATTAAAATATAATACTTACAATTAAAAAATTTAATAAATTTCCAATATATATATATAATAAAAATTCAAAATTTGGGGGGGCCATGGCCCCTCCCTGCCCCCAAAATCATCCGCCACTGGTGGAGGTGGTGGAGGTAGTGGTGGTGGTGGTGGTGGCGGATGGTGGTGGTTGTAACGTCCTAGCCGGAAATTACTTATTAAAAATAAAACAAAATAAATTTAATAAAATAACCTCATTTATTCTCAACAATTTCCTAAAACGCGGAAAATTAAAACTTCAAGCGTCGCTTCAATAGTAATTAAAATCGCAGTATTTAGTTATTACAAAACCAAACCATCCAAAATAGAAATGTTACAAAAGAAAATCCATAATAAAATTTAGTAAATTGTCCCATAGTGATCCCCACTTCGTCTCTACGCATATGCATGCTCACCTGCATCCACATCTGCTCCCATGTAACAAATTACATGATCAACGCCAAACACACACAGATAGGGTGAGCTCATTTAAATAAACCCAACAAATATCATAATAAATACATCATCTCAATATTATAACCCGGGTTAGTATTTTTTCCCTTTTTCCTTAGTTCCTCACTTCCAACACTTGCATTAGACGTCTATCATTTCTATACCCTTTAGGTGAGATCAATGATCAATCTTTGTTGCACGAGTGTCTACTCGCCCCTCCGACTACAGGCCACCACCTGATAGTCCACACGTGGGAATAACTTTGCCACGTCATCTCATCACGACACCAAGTGGAGTTCCCCAAAACGAACCTAAGTTCATAGTTGTTCCCAAACTACCAAAAACTCTATCAGATGCACTGAAGAGGGCAATCATCCGAAACCTCACGGTACGAGCCACAACTCGCACACTCCACTGGACTTCCTAAACCACCAGGCTACAACCTAGAGTGGCCACGTGTTACCCCAATAAAAGATGCACTCGTAACTGGGCCCCCAGCTAAAGCATCGCATCATGAACATCACCTAAAGCCATGTAAAAATCCTCCTCGCGCACCAGTACTGCACCAAAACTGCCTGGCGCGCATCTCACGCCGCTAGGCGGCTGTTGTCGCTCCGCTTCTGCCTGGCAGAACCCACCCTGCCGCCAGGTGCTGTTCTCGTCCAGTGGCCACTACCACTACGTTGGCTGTCTATCGCCTGGCGGCTTGCCTCGTGCCGACAGGCGCCATACCAGTAACGCAATGCCACTGGTTTTTGGCACATCAAACGGTTCCTATTGGACCCCAAACAATCCATGCACAGATTATAACACCAATATAGTATTCCAGTCATAGTTCTATAGCTAGATCCCTATGCACACATTTAATCATGCCAATGAATCGATATTACACATACAATTTTAAAACAACATAAATAAGGAGGATTACGATCTAGACCGCTTTAGGGACATACCTCTCATTCCTCTAGGCATATTCATAACACAGAATTACACTTCCACATACATTCCACTTAGCATATTTCTCATTTGATAGCACACTGTCCTTAAACAACCATCAGGCATTTTACTTTGCATTGATCCATTACTAAATGACCAACTCATACCTATTTAATCATCCACTCGTGTGTCTCATCACATCTTCCAATTGATTACAGTCACTTATCATGTTCAACATACTAATTTATATAGTTTAAAACATGTATCCCAATTATCACATTCTCATACTTAAATCCTTTGATATTCAAGGCTTTAGGTTTCCTTCACTTCCCTACCTCACTGATTTCCAGCATACAAACCAAGTTATCCCACATAACACCCAATACACGCAATTTTAACAACACTCTTAATGAGCACCAGAACTGAGGTGTTGCCTGGCGGCAGCACAGGCGCCGCCAGGCAGTGCTTAACCAATTGATTCTACCCATATTTAATTCAAGTTAGCCCTGATTCCCTAGTACCCCAAACCACAGTACCATTTTCACACTAACCTAATTTAACATGCACACATATTCATACCTTATTACGATTAACATCAATTACATGAAATAGTGCACTGAATATACACAAAATTCATGCTTAATTACTTCCAACCCCAAGATGAACCCTAAACCCCAAAATTACATGCAATTCATATCATGATCATAATAATGTAATTATAAATATCCAAACACCTCAAAAATACACTTAAGTATTCCACTAGAAATCATCCAGGCAACACAAATCAACACAAAACATCAAAACAACAGCGAACTAGGAAATCCAGTTTTCGTCGCTAGGCGAGCAACGTCTCGCTGCCAGGCAGGCAACGTCTCGCCGCCAGGCGGATCATCAGGAAACCCAAAAATTTGGGTTTTGCAGTATGTGTCGCCTAGCGGGTCTCACGTGACCGCTAGGCGGTTTCTGGAAAATTCTAGAAACCCAACTAAAATGCAGATGCAAGCGAACAATGACATTCTCAAATCCTTAGCACATCACGAGTATAGGCAATTAAAAATTAAACAATCAATAGGAACTCCCCTAACCTGGATATCCTTGCTCCAAAGACAACTAGTTGCAATTCCTTATGATCTCCAATGACCTCTCCCTTGACTCTCCACTCCAAACTCTAAATCTCTATACAATTCCACCCTCAACCTAATAATTACCCTATTTACTAAATAAAATGAAAATTGATTAGAATAAGGTTTAATGGCCATTCAAGAGTCATTATTAGATTGTTTTCAGCCCTACCTTGGTTGTCCCTTTAGTTAGGGTTTCTTCCATCCTTTCACATTCATGCCAAAAATAATGTTTAGCAAAAAGAAAGTTAATTTTGTTCAAGCCAAAGTTTGAACCCATAACCATCAAGTTCCAAAGCAAGCACGCAACCAACTCAACTAATTCATGTTTCGTGATAGCCTTTATAAATTTAGAATTTTATACTCTCTTATCACGCCCCAAACACATCAAAAGAAAATAATAAATTAAATAACACATAAATGGCATATATAGGACTCAACCACTTAAGCTAGTACTTTTCCACATCATGAAGGTTAGCATTAATTGTCATAAAGATTTCCACTACCCTCAGTTAATTAAATTCTTATTTATTTAATTATTTAAAAATAGTGGGTCTTACCGTGGTTGTGGTGTATTGTGACCTAGTTGAAGGTGTAACTTTTCCAACAAGTGTACTAGGATAGTTGTAGTACAACAAGGTTGTATCCACATGGATTTGGTAATTAAATTAGTAATCTATAATCTAACCCAAGTTTAACAATGAAACAATAATCAAAGGTTTGGTTTGGTATTGTTAAAAATAAATTAAAACTAAGTTTGAGAGAGGTGATGTTGATTATGGTGTTGGAATTGAACTTGGCTTCTTAACTCAATTGCACTGCCCTTAATTATCTAAAATTGTGTTCTTTAGTTTAAGGTTCTTGGAAGCTCACTTCACTTGTAGATCTATCCTAATATCTGAGATTTAGAACCTAAGGATGTTACACGCAGGATGTCCCCATATAGGTGGAGGAACCCTTGCTTTGATAGTAAGACTCTTTAAACCAACTAAGGTCGCATATCCATATCTGGTATATGCCAAGAATTAGGAGACTTGATTGGATCTAAACACTGACCAAATGTCTCTGCATCTAGTGTTGATAAGGTATGATGATTGGCTAATTCACCAAAGCAAACAATACAAATCAAGTAATCAACACGTAAAACAAGAACACCATCAATATATAATCAAGTGCAGTACAAAGAGAGTTTAGAAGTTACATTCAATCCCAACTAGGAAGGATTTAGCTGTTTATGATGATGAATACAATAAGAAGTGGAGTAGCTGATAACATTATTTTCTACATTTTATTGGTGTTTAGTTTTGTGAATAAAATCAACTTCTCCATAACTTTTACTTGTTTAATCCTTGAGTTTATCTTGTTTTTGTAGTGTTGTGTATCTTAGTTGTTTTATGCTCTCTTTACTTCTAATCTCTATTATGAGTATATGAAATAAAACAATAGGAAGTAATTCTAGTGGAGGAAAACAAGTTGGAACTCAAGGAAGCATGATTGGACAAGAAAGATTGATTTTTAGAAAAATATCCATGTCGAGAGTCACTAGAATCATGTCCACCACTGCATTAAATCAGTATTAGTTAAAGGACTCACTTATAGGTATATATTGCCTTGGACCACCCCGAAAGCCGAAAAACTAGCATTGGATGCCAAGATGATTCGTTGGGCAAAAATGGCAGCATATAATTGTAGTATTTGAGTTGCTCGGTGAAAATATGACTCGCCTAGTGAGTTGCAAGTCTGAAAGCATCAATTTTAAGCCTACTGGGCGAGAATGTCGATCCTCATATGCGAATATGGTTTTTTAATCATGTTTCTACAAGAGTTTTGGAGGATTCCTTATTTTTCACGAATAAAAACACCTTGGATGCTTGGAAGAGGCTCTTGGAGGCTGCTAGGGGTGTTGGTAAACTCTCCCTTATCCTTCTTTGGTCTCCTCCTTCATCCATGGAGGTTTTACCCCTTTTGGGTTGGAGAGGATGATAGACTACGAAATTGGAGACGAAGATGCGAATGGAAGGCGCAATTGGAGCATGGAGCAATATTCAAGAACCTTGGGAGAGCGATTGTTTCTACCTTATGGTTTCAATTTCTTCCCTATTCTTCAATTTTGTAAAACCCTAGGTTCTCCTCCATGGAGAACAATTTTTATTTGTTGAGATTAAATGTAAAATATTGAATTCTTGTGTAAAATTGTGTTGTTAATATACATGTTTTTCCAATTCAAGTTAGTATTTGATTTCAATGCTTAATGCTTGATGTGGATTGTTCCCATGCTTGATTTATGATTCTTGAGATGTTGGGAAATATCTTTAGAATCTAGACTTGAAATTGAATACCTAATGGATGCTTGTATATATGAATAGAACTTGGTTCATTAGTAATCTTAGACTCTTGAAACTAATGCATCATTTCACTTGTTGAGGATTCAAGGGATTGGAACTTGCTGAGTGATTATAGATTCAAAGGCTATAGGAATATGATTTGAGTATTATTGTGAGTTGATTTGAACATGAGTATGGAATTGAGATAATTTAGATGCATGAGAATGAAGTGGTTGAAGTCTAATCTTGACAAATTGTAAATACACTATGTTAAATTTTTGTTGTACACCAACTGTTTAATAAAATACAAAAAGAGTTTCTTAGTGTTTTTGTGAACTTTGTGTCTAATTTAGTCGTGAATTGCGAGAGTTGTCATACGTTGCACAAGTCTCTTAGGGGAGAACGATAAAATACTTATTACTTGCCAAGTTGGTTTTTCACTAACAGTAGACTTCCTCCTTCCATAGCTTTACAAAGATATACAATGAGTGTAAGACCCGAGAAATTTAATTAATTAATGTAGGTAGTAGGAGCCTTTATGGAAATTAATGCTAGCTTGCATGATGTTGAATAGTACTAGCTCAGGTGGTTGAGAGTATTTGGTTATGTGAGAGGACTTGGGTTCGAGTCTTGTGTATGCTAATTATGTGTTGTTTTAATTGTTTATTATTTTTATAATAAACTGCTTGATCATGATAAGTGATAATATAACCTTATATTTATAGGAATTATCATAAAACATGAATGGGTTGAATGGTTGGGCAATTGTCTTGATAATTGAGTTGTTGTGGGTTCAAACCTTTTAGAGTGCAATGAATTCACTTGTTAATGGTGTAAATTAATATTTTTGTTTTTGGTGACTAAAGGAATATTATTAGGCTAATAATTATGAGAGGAAGGAGAGTTAGGAGTGTTGGAGCTAGATCAATTGTGGTGCAAGAATGACTCTAGGATTTACAATTGGAGCAAGGAATAAAAGGCGTTCCAGAAACCGCCTGGCAGGATTGAAGGTCCGCCAGGCGATGCATGAATTATGTGTTATTTTCTAGGTTTTTGTGATGAACCCTCTGGCGGCAAGGGTGACTCCGCCAGGTGACAAGAACACTGTGCAAAAACATCGATTTTCATACTTTTCGCTCAGTAGGAACCGCCGGGCGCCAGGCTCTTGATTTTTGGGCGCTAGGCGCCGCAGATTTTTCTAGTCTGCACAGTTTTCGTAAAACTGTGTTTCTCGATTCATTAACCGTCTGATTTAGGTGAAATTTTGACAAACAATTCATAAGTTATTACCTTTGAACGGTGAATATTTGCATTGGATGTCTGCAGTTAGAGATATACATCACTCATTATTTGGTTATTTATTTATTTAATTGACTAAGGATGTTTCCCTATTTGTGATAATTTAATGACTAGGGGTTTTCATGAACATGAGGGTTTTTTGAGAATTTGGGGTTGGATGCAACGTGTGTTGTGCAGTTTATTACTTTGGCTATTTAATAAATGTATGGGTGAATTAAGTGCATGTGTATGCTGGAAACATGATTGTATGTAAAGTAGGTCCAACTGGATGATTTAATCATGTATTGGAAGCTTAGGATCGTAATCAGGTGCAAGGGAATTATGGAATTCCCAGAGAACTGATGCACCGCTTGTTGGTACAGGTGTTGCCGCCAGGCGATGGAAGTTTACCAATAACTATTTGGGCTAGCTCTGGGGAAAATTGACATTGGGGTATTTGGGGAATGGTTTTTAGTACAAAAATTGGTATGATTGCATGATGCCTAAGTGTTCAATTTGGTTTATGTCGCTGCATGGGTAGGAGTTGGGAATTAAATGAAACTTGACTTAAATTAAGTTGTGAAATGAAAGGAAAAAAAAGGTTATGTTAATATCACCTTATGTATGCTTGAGAGATGTTAGAGAATGTGCGAGGATGTATTTAACAGGTAGAAAGGACACAGTAATAATGTTAATCAACTAATAAAAGGAACTTATGCTTGGGATGAGAATTATGGGATTTTAATAAATCCAGAAATAGGTTGTGATACCTCAAATTGGAAGTGGTAGTATATGTGTTGTGATATTTGTGGTATCGCAAGTATATTAGACTGTTGATATAAAGATTCCTGTTATGATGTACCTTTTTAGTAACATTAAAGTGATGCTTACTTTCATGATGAAATGCTTGAGTGTTTATATTGATTGGTACGTAGGAAAATGTTATGAGGAATTTTGTGGTATGGGAACTTTAATTAATAGAAATTGGTGTGCTGGGTGTATGAATTCAATGCTTGGATGTGCCAGAACTCATGTTGTCGTGCCTAAACCAATAGAGTCTGAATTATTGGTATGGCGCCTGGCGGCGGATATGCTTTTGCCAAGCGATAAGCCACAAACAGTAGGGTCACTAGACGAGTGACGCTTGGCGGCAGGGGATTACCGCCAAGCGATCTGGAGCACATTTTTGCCTAGCGGCACTTAGGTAGCGCCAGACAATAGTACATGGGCAGGGGTCCATTGCAGATGAATTTGCATGGATGATCTTGAAGGCTTGGTCAGGGATATACGAGCAGGAAGGTTAGACTACGAGCAGACAGGTTCGTAGAGCTGGACTACGGGCAAGGAGGTCCGTAGATTTGGACCACGAGTAGGCAGGTTCGTTGAAGCATTGAAATCCCTAAGACTAGCTTGAGTATGTACCTTATGCAACATAATGTGCTTTTCTTATTTTCATTATCATGCTATGATGTGAGACTTGGATAAGGAGATGTTGTGCCATGAGCGGGTAGGTTCATGGATGGTGGTGAACATGTGATGATATGAGCGAGGAGGTTCATATCTTGATACTCTCGCGTGGGGATACGAGCAGGGGGGTTCGTATGTTCCGTGCTCACACTTGAGAGATGCTGCGAGCGGGGAGGTTCATAGCTGGTGGATCATGTGTGTTGGATTACGGGTGGGGAGGTTCATAGAGGCAAGACTACGAGCGGGGAGGTTCGTAGAGACAAGACTATGAGTGGGGAGGTTCGTAGAGGCAGGACCACGAGCAAGCAGATTTGTGGGAGCATCATATATCTTGAGTCCATGGTCAACTATTTGTGTGAATTGAAGGTTGAAAAACCTTGGAAAATTAAGTTCTTGGCCAAGAGTTAATTAGAATAAAATAGTTGGGTGTATCTTGATTTTATTAACTTATATGTTAACTGTTTATGAGCTCACCCTTTTTGTATGTGTTTGGCGATGACCGTGTAATTCGTTACACGGGAGCAAACATTGTTTCAGGTGGAGCTGGTGACACTTAGAGCCGGAGATGTGTTAGCTTGGGAAAGTTTTTTTATAGAAGTTTACTATCATTTTATTTTCAGATTTTTGTAAACCGTTTTTTTACTGGAATATGAACTAGTATGAATTATTGGAACACTGTGGTTTAATTTGATAAGTTTAATAAATGTTTTTAATTTTCCCGCGTTTTGGGAAAGAATTTTGAATAATAATGACATATTTAACATTATTTTACTTTATTTTATTTAAATTAGTAATATTCGGCCAGGATGTTACAATGAGAACTAAGTTAACTAGGGAGTTTCTCTCTCTAAATTGGATTTACAAAATCAACATATGAATCCCATGGATATGCCCTGTATTTATAAAAATTCAAATGCTGCTCTAGCTTCCATTCTTGAAGATTAGGGATGGCAGTTTCCTTCATGAGTGGGTTTTCTTCCAAGCTTGGGCAAGCACCTTGGTGATCAACAATGGAGGTTTCCCTGCCATGGAGGTTTCCTTTGATGCTCAACTTCAAATCTATAGCTTGATGTTTCCTTGTAGTGAAGGTTTCTTAAAATGTGGTTGAGCGTCAATATCGCTGCTCAACCACATGCTTCAATTTTAACTTTTTCTAGTTCATCTTTCTGACTAAGCTGCGACTTTTGGGGCTTAGCACCAATTTCTAAAAGTCTTTCATTTTACTTGCAAAAACAACACAAATGTATTAAATTTCACTTTTTATGATTTCTACTCACCTCATTTTGTATTTATATGTAATTAGGGCAATTCTGATGATTTTTCATTGATTTAATGCAAGATAAGTGTCTAAATGATAAGTAATTTAACTAATACTAGACACTTATCATGGTGATGGTGAAGGAGGTGGTGGTGGTGGAGGGAGGAAATAAACTTATGAATAGCAAAAAATTGTAAAAGTAAATAATTTGGCTAAATTACTCTTTTGGTTATTGTTTTTGTCAAGAACTGTCAAATTGGTTCTCCAGATTTGTTTTTGTCTCAATTTGGTTCTGATTTTTTTAAAAGTGATTCAATTTGGCCATTGCAGTTGGTTTTCACAAACAATGTTAAAGTTAGTGTCACACGTCAATTTGTAGTTTTTAAACTTTTGTTTAAATTTAATTTTTTTTAATTCTTTTTTACACATGTCACTACAAAGTTGTGTCACGTGGACAAAATCTCAATTTTGATTCTACATTTGTTTTTTAGTTTCAATTTAGTCTAATTTTTTTTTTGTAAAAATGAAAAACATTGTCCTTCTTTAAATTGAGACTCAATTTACCTTTTGTATGAATCTTATGTTGATATTCTTACTAAAATTGACATTTTTATTAAATATTTAATTTTATATTTTATTAATTTATTAGTTTTAAGAATAATTTTAAGTAAATACAGCTTGAGAGACCCTTGTCACTTGTCATTATGATAGTTTACAATGATGTATTATGGGATGATATTTAAGGAGAGTGATCGTGCTAGATAAATATCACGCCATATAAATAACAGAACAATAGAGACTTAATTGAAAAATTTTAAAATTTTCAGGACTCAATAGACTATCAAGAAATTTATTAAAAACCCAAAACATAATTAAGTCAAATAACATTATATTATTTATGTAAAAACTTATATAAATATGATATAAAGTTTTATTAAATATTTTAAATGCTTACATAATGTATCTAATTAGTGATATTTTTGTTTTTATACATAACATAAAAATCAGTGACACCATTAAAAAAATTCTGGAGATGTCAAAGATTATTATTTATAAATGTATAATATATAAAATATACTAAAATTTAAAATATTTTTATTCATATATAAAAAAATTAAGAAACCAAGATTTTTCACTGAAATTTAAACAACTCAAAAGGAGTGTAAAACTGTAAAAAAGGTGAAAATGGCGCAATTTTATATTTTATCCACACTAAGATACTGGTAACAAAAAAAGTTTCCTGCTGTCTCTATAAGATGACTTTGTCTGCAGGAGAAACTCTGACCATAGATCATATGCTCTCTGCTTTTTTAGTTACAAGTATTACATCAACCAATCCAGTGGTTCTGTTGCTGCAGCAATCTAACTTCAACACCTCACCAACACAGTCTCTTGATCTGTGCCATTGCCCATTGCCAAACCAAAGTGAGAGCATCGTAACTACGATGGAGTGGAGCGCACAATAAAAAAGGTAGTGAACTCAACATAACCAAATTAAAAAAATATATATATAAAAAGGGGTTAAAATGAAAACATTGATTGGCCCCGCCACAGCTCAGCACTAACAAAGAGCATTCATGTGGATGTCATAGTATTTGATTTCAGTTATTACCGTATGAGATGACGAAACTGCCCTCACGCACCACACCCTGAATCTCAAACTCTCGTGCCCTTTCTTGTCCGTTTCCGAGAGTGAGAGCCACCATGGACGGCGGCGGTGGAGGAAACCGAGCCGAGGCGGAGCGGTGGCTGTACACTGCAAACAAGCTGCTGAGCGCGCGGGACCTGCACGGGGCGCGCTCCTTCGCGATCCGCGCGCGCGAGTCCGACCCGACTTACGAGGCTTCCGAGCACCTCCTGACGGTGATCGACACGCTCCTGGCAGGAGAGTCGCGAATCAACGACCACCACCGCGACTGGTACGGGATCCTCCAAATCCTCCGCTACACCACCAACATGGACCACATCGCCTCCCAGTACCGCCGCCTCGCCCATCTGCTCGATCCCAGCCGCAACCTCTTCGCCTTCGCCAGCCACGCCTTGTCCCTCGTCAACGACGCCTGGTCCGTACTCTCCAATCCTGCCAAGAAAGCCATGTACGACAGCGATCTCCGGCTGCTCACCACTCCGCCGCCGCAGGCCCCGTCGCGTCCTTTTCCTCCTGCACAACCCCAACCCACGCCCAGGAGAAACCCTAGATCGAGGGATGATTCGGCCGAGGCGACTCGGCCGAACTCCAATCGTCCCGAGTCCGCTGAGTCGACTCGGCAGACTGGAACCGTCGAAACCGACGGTGGAACGAGTTTCTGGACCTCGTGCCCTTACTGTTACGTTTTGTATGAATACCCGAAGGGATACGAGGAGTGTACCTTGAGGTGCCAGAGTTGCCGGAGGGGGTTTCATGCAGTGGTGATACGGTCGCCACCGCCGTTGACTGGGAATGACGGTTCCTATTGTAGTTGGGGTTTTCTCCCGTTGGGGTTTTCTGGGGATTCGAAAGACGTGAACGGGTTATCCTCCAATTGGAACCCGTTTTCCCCTTTGTTTCCTTGCCCTTTGAAGGGGTCGTCCTATAGTAAGCCTAAGAGGAGCTGGGCTTACTATGATGAAGAAGCTGCCGCCGCGTTTATCGAGTTATCCGACCCCAGTGACGAGGATTCCGGTGATGGAGACTGGAGGGTAGCGAAGAGGAGTGGGAGGAAGAAGACTAGAGTTAGTAAAAATTCTGGTGATGGAAGGAGGGAAACTGTGGGGAGACCTAGGAGGGGTGTCCATACAGGGCATGAGAATGTGGGTTCCGGTGATTCTGCTAGTGTCAAAGCCAATGCTAGTGCCAAAGCCAATGCTAGTGCCAAAGCAAATGTTAGTGCCAAAGCCAATGCTAATGCCAAAGCCAATGCTAATGCCAAAGCTAATGCTTCCTTTGCTATGCCTTCTGGTGCGAGGGCGGAGTCTAGTAAGAAGGCTGCGTTGGGTGGTTCGAGGAGAAGAGGTGCTGGAAACTTGGGGAAGTTGGATTTGAATGTGGAGTTCAGCAATGAGGTGGAGGAGCCTTCCCGTGGAGTACGCGATCGCGAAGGGAATGCTGCTGGACATGCTGAGGATAATATTGAAGGGATTGGGTTTTTTGAAGGCCTTGATGAGTTCCTCAGTAGCTTGCCCATTCTCAATGTTGTGGCAGATGATAAGGTTAAGGGTCATTAGTCTTGTAGATGCATCTTTTTTCCTGTGTGTTGTAGAATTTAGATGTTGTTACTTTTATGTTTGTACCATGATGCTGAGCTATTGTGAATTCTTGACATTGTTAAATTATATAATAATTTGCGGCAATGTCTCTACTTTAGTTTTGAACTATTTGATGAGGATTACTTTGTTTTCTGTAGATTATGGCTGTATGATTGAGGAATCTATATATATATAATAATTGATTAATGTTTTGATCATGTACACATACTCATTAATAATGCATGTCAGAGTTTGCTTTGGACATTCCCTTAGTTCTTCAGTCTAGACTGTGTTTGACAACCCTAATGCATATTGTGAGTATTACCTGTTGGAGACAAACTCTTCAGTCCATTTTAACGTTTCTGTTAAAATTTTGTTTGATTTGTTTTTTGTGCTGTTGTTTTCTTCTGCCCTGTTAGGTGGCTTAGCTCTCTAGTTTTGCAAGGAAAAACATTTTTGGGTGAAAATTCCACCTGTTAGTTCTTGTTTCTTTTTGTTTAATGTGTTCAATTGTTGCAACAATGAAATATGTTGACAGAGTCTGTAATTCTCAAAAAATATTTATCCTGGAGTTTAAGTTGAGGCCACCCTGTGTTATCTTCCATTGCATTGTATTCTTTTCCTTTCATCACATCACATTCCAATCATACTCTGTTTTATCCTGCCTTTAAAACATCTTGTGTTGTTTTAAAAGGAAATTTGTGGGATGCCGTGATCTCTGTTATAGGTCCTTGTTACTGTTAACTACTTGTGTAATTGCTTGGCTCGTGATTTAAAAAATAAACATGCTTTTATATGGTTTGTTTACCTGATTCAGCATTTTCAATGTTCTAACTCCCTATAAAAAAAAAAAAAGAGTAA
>Ga0209589_1005587_pt1 | contig 21285 bp, 18 predicted proteins | sample CowpeawhiteBW_FD_187525 | JGI IMG/M metagenome (GOLD analysis project Ga0209589, IMG submission 187525) | Root nodule microbial communities of legume samples collected from California USA - Cow pea white BW (SPAdes) (version 2) | ecosystem: Host-associated > Plants > Roots > Nodule | place: USA... | reverse complement strand
TTAATTGAATATGTTTTTTTTTTTTTTTTTCCAAATCAAACTTATCACGATTTCCTTCCAATGATTCCCAAATTATAGTCAAATTCTGGTTAAATAACAAAACTTTCCAGCAGACACAACAGCGGTAACGTACATCACTAATTACCAGAAAAATCATTAGTAAAGCGATGAGACAAACAGCACTATAAAACTTAAGCCCTTCTACTGCTAACACCTGAGAATTAGTGAAATTAAATCCAAACGCAAGTTACACTCCTCTTCTGTCTAACCAAGCATACATAACCAGTTCATCATTCACAGGTCAACAATGACTACAATAACTATAACCTATGATCGAAGCTAAAATCACCGACGATTTTCAATAAAGAAAAGAAAAAGAAAAAAGCGCCAGAATCGAGAATTCTAAAACCACAATTGCATCGAATTCACAGCATCGTGAATCAACAAAGCTAGGTTAAAGGTTACGCATAAGTTACGAAGAACTATTGCTATTGCTATGATTAAAGCAAGAAAGAAAAAAGTGAGAATCGATGTTCGAAGTTCACCTTGTGGAACTGCTTTGCGTGGAGTCGAAAGGTTTGTTGATGAGAATGGGTTTGGCGATTAAGTGTTTGAGATTGAGAGAAGAGAAAGTTGGTGATGGCCATTTTGTTGTGTTTGATTAGTATATTAGTAATTTAATTTGGTTAGACTTGGACAGAGTTGGGGGCGTTTCTTATGCGTGCACCCGTTGAAAACTGTTTTCCTCTCACGTTTTTCTTGGCTTAGAGTCAAAACTTTTTGGTCTTTTTATTAATTACTTTATCTACCTCTTTCCTTCTAGACACTTTCCCTTTTCCGTTCCGCCACCCAAATCTCTCCTCTACGAAATAAATCGCAGAAACGTGTTATCTATCTGTTGAGTAAGCTATGATACTTAAATTATTTTAATAATTGATTATGTGAGTGCAATGCAAGATACTAAGAAGTCAGAAAAGAGAAAAGGTGGAACTGCTTCATTTAAAGACATAAGATAAGAAGATTCATGTATTTTCACCAAGTCTATCCACTTATAACGTTATAACTATGAAGATCAGATTTTCCTACAATGTCATCAATGAAAACTAAAACCTTTATGAAACTTAAATTACTTGGAATTTTTTCATATATATTATTTAATGTTCTTGTTGAATGATTGAAGTTTTGGCAAGACTATGCTTTACTTTTGGTATTGTCCTTTTCAACACCAATCTCTAACCAGTTCTTGAAATTCTGCTTTGCAATAAACATTGTAAAGTGTACAGATGGAACTGAACTTGTTATGTAAGTCAAGATTTAGTAGAAAAAAAATTAAATATGTTTTTATACTTTAAATTTAATTGAAAATTGATTTTTTTTTTGAACATTTTAGTTCAATTTAATTTCAAAATTTTAAAACGTGTGGATTTAATTCTCTTGATCAAACCAAATTAATCAAATTTTGTTAAATTTATTTGACATGATAGTTTTTGAGTTGTTTAAACCCTTTAACACATATATGTATTAATATTAATTTAAACGCAATTAAATTTAATAAAATTTGATTAAAAACCTAAATTCACACATTTGTAAAATTAAAACATTAAATTTGTTTTAAAGATTGATTAATTTTAGTTTTCACCAAAAATTAAGGATATAAAATATATTTAACTTAAAAAAACTTTTAGATATTAAGACGATGGAAAATGCACATTTTCTTTTTAATTTAATGCACAAAAACTTAGTTTTCATTTTCACAACGTAGCAATTATTTGAAGTAAAAAATATATAATATCACAATTATATAATTTGAAATAATAAAAAATGTCTTCTATTTTTTTTTTACTTTTTAAAATTTATTGTTTAATAGTTTAATTATTAAAGTTATAGACATAAAATTTATTTATTAAAAGTATATGTGTGAATATTTTTAAAATTTTGAAAATGTTTTAATCTTTAAATTTAATTAATTAATAAAATGATTTAAAATATTAAAAAACAAAACATTCTTACCCAAAGAAAATAAATTTAAAAATAATAAAATCAATCAAATAGATGCACGACAGGAAAAAAAATAAAAATAAAATGAGATGTTGTGTGCTCAAATCACAGATTCCGATAAATTTACAAATCATATTTTTAGATTCCTTTTTTCTCCATAAATAAGGTTTATTCTTTTATTCACCTGCATACTATGCTTAATTGTTTTCAGGTAGAAATTTGGGTTTCTAGGTTTTTATTTTTATTTTTTGTTTTTTTTAAATAAATTAGAATTATAACTTTTGAAATTTAAAAAAAATAGATTTAAGAGTTATTTTTTTCTTTTTTGTAAAAAATTGAATTAGAGATTAAATTTATTTTTTGAAAATAGATTTAATATTGTATTTTTAGTTATTTTAGGTGTTATTTAAAAAAATAAAAAAAAATGAATGTTATTTTTTTTTTTGAATTTGTTGAGTTAAAAGTAAATATAGTATTGTGTATTAAGTTATTTTAGGTGTAATTTGAAAATATAAAAGTAAATTTAATTTTAATTTATTTTTTCAATTTGTTGAGTAATTTTTTTATTATAATAGAGGTAACAAAAGTAAAGACAATTAATGTATAATATTTTAGGTGGTGTTGTACTTTTTTTTAATGTTTATTGAATATTTAAAATTAAAAAAGTATGTGGAAGTCCAAATTTATTTTTTATTTATATTTTTTTACTTTGATTTCTTTATAAGAATTTTATTCATAAAGTGTTATTTTTTTACACAAATAAATAATGTAAAATTTATTGTTATATGGTGAAATAAAATAGTAGCTATTAACTTTAAATATAAAGTTATAATTTATTTTTTTTAAATATCCTAATAAATATTTTCAAATTAGGTGTATAGGACTCGGTATACCAATAAAGGTGATACATCTTTTCATAGTGGCAGAGTGCATCTTAGCCTATTAATATATGCACTGTGAATCAGGGCATGCACTTACCTTTGACAATTCAAGCTAGTAAAAAACATGGCACGGTATCCCAATAAAGTTGATACATCTTGTCATAGTTTCAACATGCATGTGATACCATTAATGATTACATTGTGTATGGCCATGTGTTCACGTATTTGTCAGCTTTTCAAGTGGTCAAATTATGTATCTTTATTGACACACTATCCTAATATCATTGACAAGTCTTGTCATAATGTCAGGGTGCATGTGGGCTATGTATTTAAAATATGCGTCAACTTTTGCAGTGGTGAAATTAAATATCTCCCTTGGCACATTATCCCAATTGAAGTATCTGTTAGCTTTTACAGGGGTGAAATAATAAATTAGCCTTGACACAACCCAATAAAATTCACAAGTCTTGTCATAATGGCAGGGTGCATGTGAGGCCATGTTTTTGAAATATCTTGCAACTTTTACAGTGGTGAAATTAAGTATCTTCCTTGTCATGCTATCCAGCTGAAGGAAGTTAGTTTTATTTAAGGTTGTAGTTCCTTAGTTTGAAAGTTGTGGAGTGTTATAGTACAATAAGTAAAAATGGTTTTCTGTGAGGAGTTGAATGCATATAATTCCTTTAATGTTGTTATTGCTTTCGAAGATGGAAGGTTCTCCTTATGTAGAATTCCAAATGGGGTTACTCTTAACCATATGTGCATCTTAATAAGAAGTCATTTGATGGGACCATTTGAGCCCCCACTAAGCCATTTGTGGTACCATGTCACTCCTGAATTTGTTCAGGAAGGCATTGATGAGTTTCTTTTTGTAAGGAATGTCGAAGTTCTTTAGCATGCAATTCAGTGGCACTCTATGATGGTCCCTACGTTGACATTATCTTTTTATGTGAACTTCATGAAGGTTGAGAAGTGTGACAACTTTGTTTGTATTTAAATTTATTTATATATTTTAACATGGTCTTTAAGATCATTTAACTTGCTGAGTTTATCTTAAGAAATTGTTGTTAGTGATTTACCAACGAAGCATTTGGAATGATTAAGTTTTTCCATTACTCATCTTTGAAATTGTGCTAAAAAGGTTCTCTCTTACAAACACAAAAACACAACCTATTTCACATGTAATAAAATATTAAACTACATTAGTGTCCTTTTAATCACCGTAGTGGTGTCCAGTTCCACACCATGGTCGACACCTGTTTCTGGTGGGGTTCCTCCTTCATTCTTCAGGTCTAGGTTGTGGTTCCTGATCCTCTACTGCTTGATGACCACCATGTGCAGGAGATGATGACGCTTCTACATATGGATTATGGACGTAGTAAACTGAGTCTTGTTGAGGCAGGTCCATATCTCTTAAGAAATTTGGAGTTTGGCAATTTGTACACAACTGTGGTTGTGCAGAAGGTGGTGTTTGAGCATAAGTTGTAAACAAAGTTGGCATGCCTAGTTCTGAGTATGAAGAAATAGAATTCCTTGTTCCGTCCATATATTATTGTGGAGGTGGAGTATTTAATTCATGCATAGTCGCATATGGTTCAGTTGGAGGGATATATGTCGATGTCGATGCATAATGCATTCTAGGATCATTTAACATTTGTGGAACTGACAAACATATACATGAGTTTGAAATATACCAAGACATGTACTCCATTGTGTGCTTGATAACTCAATTTCTATACCTTCATATTGAAGCTTATTGCACTCACTTGCCATTTTAGTTTCCTTTATCTTTCAATCTTAGCTTAAAAATGTGATATTTTAAAGTTGTTTTCAGAAGCTGTAGTATCGCCTGGCGGCATTTATTACCGCCCGACGCATCTTAAAGGACCATTTTTCCACTATCACGTTCCCACCTGGCGCTACCCTGCTGCCGCCAGGCACTGGCGGAAAAACGCTGATTTTTCAGCACTGACCTTTGCTGCTTGTTTTGATCATAACTTTCTCTACAGGTGTCCAAATGAGTTGGTTCTTGTTGTGTTGGATTCTACACTCAAAGAGCTTTAATTGAAGTGGTAGAAAACAATTTTTGGAATTCTGTGCGAGATGCAGTGTACTCTGGAAGATGGCAGCAGTTACAAAGGCAAAAACCACCTCATGTTTTCGTTGAAAATTTGGTGCATTTAGCAAAGCCTTGAAGAAGACCCTTTCTTCACCTAATGGGATTCTTCTTTGCACATGGAATGGCCCAAAAAGGGAGTTGATCTAGGGTTGGCCATCATTGCCACATTAGCAGACAAAACAGAAGAAAATTCTTTGAGGACTGGCAGCACACACACTTAGAAAAGTAGGTTCAACTTTTGCAGCTTTTGGCAGGATTTTGTTGGAAATTTGGAGAGGCAATTTGGGCAGAGTGAAAGTGAACCTAGATGAAATGAAGCATGCGTGAATGCGTAGCTGCAATTCAGTCAAATGAAGCCACGCTCAAACTACTGAGAATGCAGCCCCTACACACACAACACTAATGCTGCTGCTCTTTGAAAAAAAAAATAAAACTAGAAGAATATGGCAGCAGAAAAATTAGAGCTTGCAGCAACATAAATGCATGACTGCAAAATCAGAATTGAGCAATAACAGTGGACCGTAAATGATGCTAAAAATGAATGCAAGATAAGCTTCACACAAGTACAAGTTGATATGCATGAATGAGTGGATCTTAGGTTGTTACAAGTGCAAACTGATCACTGAAAATGGTAAATGATAGCAGATTTGGGACAACAAAAACATGTTAGTTTGAACAAGTTGAGTAAGTTGAGCATTGTTGAATGATGAACACAAGCCACTAACGAAGAAATATTCCTAATGCATGATACCCTCAAAGCAATAAAACAGTGCCATGATCTTCATATTTCAGTCCAGTAAAACCAATCCCAAAATATCAGTCATATAGAATTGTGCAAAAATTAGCATTGTATTGAAAATCCCATAGAACCCCCAAGGAAAAACTCGAGAGCCCCCCTGCTCTCTCTATTCCCCCTTTTTTCCAGATTCCAGCCCCCTCCACTCTGCCCCAATTGCCTCTCTAAATTTCCAACAAAATCTTGCCAAAAGCTGCAAAAGCTGAACCTGCTTTTCTGAGTGTGTGTGCTGCCAGTCCTCACAAAATTTTCTTATGTTTTGTCTGCTGATGTGGCAATGATGGCCAACCCTAGATCAGCTCCCTTTTTGGGCCATTCCATGTGCAAAGAAGAAGCCCATTAGGTGAAGAAAGCGTCTTCTTTAAGGCTTTCCTAAATGCACCAAATTTTCAACAAAAACATGAGGTGGTTTTCGCCTTTTAACTGCTGCCATCTTCCAGAGTACACTACATCTCGCACAGAATTCCAAAAATTGTTTTCTACCACTTCAATTAAAGCTATTTGAGTGTAGAATCCAACGCAACAAGAACCAACTCATTTGGACACCTGTAGAGAAAGTTATGATCAAAACAAGCAGCAAATGTCAGTGTTGAAAAATCAGCATTTTTCCACCAGCGCCTGGCGGTAGCAGGGTAGCGCCAGGTGGGAACGTGACAGTGGAAAAATGGTCCTTTAAGATGCGCCAGGCGGTAATAAATGCCGCCAGGCGATACTACAGCTTCTGAAAACAACTTTAAAATGTCACATTTTTAAGCTAAGATTGAAAGATAAAGGAAACTAAAATGGCAAGTGAGTGCAATAAGCTTCAATATGAAGGTATAGAAATTGAGTTATCAAATACCCCTACACTTAGACTTTTGCACTCCTGGGCAAAACTAAGACTAAACAACCTATAACACCAGACTCATGCAAGCACAAACCCAACCATCAAGAGCTGCGGATCAAAGACTGGAAAATTGGTTGAGTCCGTGGAGACAGCAAAGACATGCAAGAACTAGAGAAGACAAGACTGAGCCAAGAAAAATGTAAACACTGTAAGCACATTGTTTCAAAATTATGAGCAGAGATGTGAGCAAGAAAAGAAAAACTTCATCCATCAAAGTTAGAATCATTCAAACTAGTCAAGAGCATGTTCAAAGCATTACAAACAAGGATCTCAATCACATCAGATCTAGGATCAAAATTGACAAACTCTCACAGCATGTGTATCACTCAATTCTCTCATGTGTTTCTGAAAAATTTTTCACTCAACACCTCATGCAAGCATGCATTGCCATAAGCTTGAAAAACCTCTAATTTCTACCACTCAAATGAATACAACTCAAGATCAAAAGGACTTTTATGTGGCTTGTGATGTGGTCAAGGTGAAGGTGGGATAAAGTGAGAGGTTTAGAGCTAGAAACTAAAGAGAAGTGAGGGAGCAATAAAGAAATGTGAGAAGAATAAGTGCAGATTATATTTCTGCAAAAATTCAACAATTAAACCAGCAAACTCTCTTCTCTTCCTCTTTTTTTTTCCACTTTTCCTTCTTTTTTTCTCCAATTTTATTTTTTGTAATTCAATGCAGACCACCTCTTCTTTTTTTCTTTTTTTTCTTTTTTTTTTCCAGATTTTTCAATCTTTTTCTCATTCATACACCCATCCAAACTCTCATAATGCACCAAAATCAACTTCTGCACCTTTTCCCCCACACTTAGACTTCTCAATAGGGCTCAAAACAGTTCCAAGGTTCCTCACAACACTAAGGTTGGGTTGATCATGGTTTTAAGATTCAAGGCTTGTAATGAGCTGAAATATCACAAAAAAAATAGGTCAATTAGGCTCAAAGTAGGATGCAATGGAGAATAGTGAAAGGAAAGGTTGTTTGGTTAAGTGGATGGTTCACAAAAAATGCCTAGATCCTCTCAAGAGTGTAAACAAACAAGTAGCATAAAAAAGAGTTCAATCAAGTTCTAGATCATATTGCAAGCATGAGTACATCACACAATGAAGAAATTTGGCTCAAAGCTCACTAAGGATATAATTAATCAAATCTGATCCATCATCTAACTCTCATGAGAATCTAACTAAACACAATGCATGAACATGTCCATCAGGTGTGAAAGCTTCTAACTAAGGATGGAGAATCAAAATTATCCACATGTGCTAAAAAAGCCTTTATTTTCATTCAGTGCAACAATGAAGACTAAACGAGGCTCAATTAAAAAACTAACAAACATGCCTAACACAACAAAAACAAAATACCTAATCCTAAACAGAAAACATAAAAACATTAAATGAAAATTGAAACCCCTCCCCCACACTTGAGTCCAACATTGTCCTCAATGTGAGTGAAGGTAAAAAAACTTAATATGATGGTCGTGACAGCTTAGAGGAGTTCATCCCCCTCTCTCATTGGCTCAGTAAGACTGAGCTGTTCAATGTTCTCCTTTGGCCTTGGTGTGTTGTCATGAAAGACTTTGAGTTGCTGGCCATTAACCTTGAATGTACTGCTGGTAGCTTCATCAAAAACTTCGACTGCACCATAAGGGAAGACTTTAGTTATAACATAAGGACCATCCCATTTAGATCGAAGCTTACCAGCCATGAGTTTAAGCTTGGAATTAAACAGGAGCACTTTTTGGCCTTCATAAAACTCCTTCCTCAAGATTTTTTGGTCATGGTATTTCTTCACCTTCTCCTTGTAGATCTTGGAGCTCTCATATGCTTGCAATCGAATTTCTTCTAACTCTTGCAATTGAAGATTTCTTTCTTTCCCAGCTTCCTTCAACTCCAGATTGCATCTCTTCACTGCCCAATAGGCTTTATGCTCAATCTCCACGGGGAGATGACATGCTTTCCCAAAGACTACTCTGAAAGGTGACATGCCTAGGGGTGTCCTATACGTTGTCCTTTGTGCCCACAAGGCTTCATCCAGTAGTTGGCTCCAATTCTTCCTATGTGGTTCCACCAATTTCTGTAGCAGATTTTTCACTTCCCTGTTGAAAACCTCAGCCTGCCCATTGGTTTGGGGGTGATAAGGTGTGGAGGTTTTGTGAGTCACCCCATACTTCAGGAGCAGTGTTGCTATCACTCTATTGCAGAAGTGGCTTCCTTGGTCATTGATGATTGCTTTTGGCACCCAAAATCTGCAAAAAATGTTAGTCTTGAGAAAATCTGCAACAACTTTAAAGTCATTAGTCCTGGTGGCTTTGGCTTCCACCCATCTAGACACATAATCCACAGCTAGAAGAATGTAAGGAAAACCAGCAGAAGGGGGAAAAGGCCCCATAAAATCTATACCCCACACATCAAATACTTCACACACAATTATAGGTTGCTGAGGAATTTCATTTCTCTTTGTAATGTTACCTTCTGCCCTCTGGCATTTCTCACACCCTTTAACAAACCTATATGCATCCTTAAAGATTGTTGGCAAGTAAAATCCACTGTCCAACACTCTTCTTGCAGTCCTTTGAGGCCCAAAATGGCCTCCAGCCGATGTGTCATGGCAATGGTGTAGAATAGCTTCAAACTCACCATTAAGGACACACCTTCTTATCACTTGATCACTGCAGAACTTCCAAAGGTAGGGGTCATCCCAAACAAAATGCTTTACATATGCTTTTAACTTGTCAACTTGAGCTCTAGATGCATGATAAGGCAAAATGTTAGTAGCCAAATAGTTCACAAGATCAGCATACCATGGAATAGAATTACAAGAATGTAAAAAATATAAAAGTGAGTCAGGAAAATCATCACAGATTGGCATTGTGTTGTGTGTGCCCTCAATTCTGCTGAAATGGTCAGCAACTTGATTCAAGACTCCACTCCTATCTTTGATTTCCAAATCAAATTCTTGTAGGAGGAGCATCCATTTGATCAATCTTGGTTTGGCATCAAATTTCTTGAGTAAATACTTTAGAGCAGCATGGTCGGTAAAGACAATGATTTTGGAACCCACCAAGTATGATTTGAACTTGTCCAATGCAAAAACAATGGCAAGCAACTCCTTTTCTGTTCTGGTGTAGTTGCTCTGTGCAGGATCCAATGTTCTTGAGGCATAAGCTATGACATAAGGAAATTTTTCCTTTCTTTGTGATAGAATAACACTTGGTGCGTAGTCAGACGCATCACACATGGGGGTTGCAAAATAGGTGTTGTAGTGAGTCTTCTCTTTAATTCATCAAATGCCTTCTTGCATGGCTCATCAAACTCAAAGGGTGTATCCTTTTGTAGCAACTTGGATAGTGGTAATGCAATGTTGCTGAAGTTCTGGATGAATCTCCTATAGAAACCTGCATGTCTAAGAAAGGAACCAATCTCCCTCACAGTGGAGGGGTAAGGTAGAGAAGTAATCACATCAATCTTGGCCCTATCTACTTGAATGCCTCTATCAGATATGAGATGGCCTAAGACTATTCCTTCACTCACCATGAAATGACATTTTTCATAATTTAAAACCAAGTTAGTCTCAATGCATCTCTGCAAGACTCTATCTAATGATGCAAACACTTAGCATATGAGGTGCCAAACACAGTAAAATCATCCATAAAGACTTCCATGCAACACTCAATCAAGTAAGAGAAAATGCTTAACATGCACCTCTGAAAAGTAGCAGGTGCGTTGCATAAGCCAAATGGCATCCTGGTGTATGCAAATGTTTCAAAAGGGCATGTGAAAGTAGTTTTATGTTGATCCTCAGGTGCAATATGTATTTGCATATAACCAGAAAAACCATCTAGGAAGCAATAATGTGTCTTACCAGCCAACCTTTCTATGACTTGATCAATGAATGGGAGAGGAAAATGGTCCTTCTTAGTGGCTTGGTTAAGCTTCCTATAGTCTATGCAACTCTCCATTTGTTGGCAACTCTCGTTGGAATCAAACTATCATCCTTGCTTTGCACCACAACAATTCGTGATTTCTTTGGCACCACTTGGATTGGAGAAACCCATGTGCTATCTGATATGGGATAGATGATGCCAACTTTCAATAGCTTGGACACCTCCTCCTTTACCACATTCAAGATTGTAGGGTTAAGCCTCCTTTGTGGTTGCCTCACAGGCTTCCAATCATCTTCTAGCAGGATCCTGTGCATACAAGCAGCTGGACTAATCCATGGAATGTCATCTAATGACCAGCCAATAGCTTTCTTGTTCTTTCTCAACACTTGCAGTAATTCATTTTCTTGCTCATCCAAGAGGTTGTTAGCTATAATCACAGGAAACCTTTCCTCCTCATCCAAATAAGCATACTTTAGATTTTCTGGCATAGATTTCAACTCCATTTTTTATTGTTGCTTACATGTCTTTTGCTCTAATGCTGCTTGTTGTGAAACATTGACCTCAATGTCAGTTTCTGCAAAACAACTAGAAAGGGAGGTTGTAACAACAAATATCTTAGTGCAAGCAGCACAAGTGCTGTCAGTGCAAGAACAATCTGTGATTATGCCTAAGTCTATATCAAAAAGATCAACAAATTCAGAAAGCGATAAATCAAAATCAACATCTAAAATGAAATCAACTCCTAAATCTATGTTTGTACAAAAGTCAGCAACTGGTCCAGGTTTCACAGCCTCACACATGAAAACTGGATGCTCATATAGAATAGAGTGACCCTCTATTGGATAATTCATAGCTTCAAAGATGTTGAACTGCACTACATCATCTCCAAACTCCATAGACATAGTACCAGAGTACACATCTATTTTGGTTTTTGCAGTCATTAGGAAGGGTCTTCCCAAGATCAAAGTGGATTGGTGCATGGCTCGATCATCCTGCATATCAAGAATGTAGAAGTCAGCTGGAAAAATCAATCTATTTAGTTTTACCAACACATCTTCAAGGACTCCTAAAGGTTCAACTGTGCTTTTGTTTGCTAGTTGAATCACCAAATTGGTTGGCTTCAATCTACCCAGGTTAAGCATCCTATACACAGATTCTAGCATCACATTGATTGAAGCTCCCAAGTCCACCAGAGCATTAGTTATGGTTAGCTCTCCAATAGTACAAGGGATGGTGAAATGCCCTGGATCTTCACACTTTTGAGGCAACCCGGGTTGTGACAATGATGAAACTATTTGGAGATGCCTCTTGCGAAGATTTCTCTTATAAGTGCACAACTACTTGAGAAAGTTTGCATACTTTGAAATTTGCTTGATTGCATCCTGCAGGGGAATGTTGATCTCCACCTTCTTGAACATGTCCATCAACACTTTCTCATCCTCCAACTTCTTGGAATTTGTAGCAGCTTTGGAAGGAAAAGGTAGTGGCATTGTGGTGTTTGCTGTGGTGGTTGTTGCTGCACTTCTTGACCAACTGATTTTCCTTTATCTTTGTTTTGAGTGACTTCTTGTAACTCCTTGCCACTCCTCAATGTAATGGCACTCATTGTTATGTGGATTCAACATAGGCTGGGATGGCAACTTTCCAAACCCTTGTTGCTTCACCTCATTCATTTCAGTTGCTAACTGGCCAAGCTGGGTCTTTAGGTCTTGTATGGTTGCTGTCACATTTTGCTCAATCTGTGCAGACATCCTTTCTGCCATTTGAATAACCATCATGTCAGCTATTTGCTTTACCAAATCTATAATCACAACTGTTGCATTGCCTTGAGGTTGTGTTGGGGTAGGCAAAGGTGTTGCTGCATTGTTCCTCAATGGTGGAGGAATGTATCGTTGCTGCTGTTGTGGATATTGATTGGCTTGTGGCTGAAATTGATGTTGTTGAGGTGGAGGGAATGGCCCTCTTAGCGGTTGTGTTTGTGTTGGTCCATACCTCAAATTTGGATGATCTCTCTAACCAGGATTGTAGGTATTGGAATATGGGTTGTATTGCTGGTTTTGTTGAGATCTAAAAGTGTTAGATTATGCAGGGGCTGGTTCTTGCAGCTGTGGACACACATCAGTGAAATGATCAGTAGCACAAATCCCACATAGTCTCTGTTGAGTTTGTTGGGTCTGATTGGTTTGTTGGCCTATTGCTAGCTGCCTCACCATGGAAGGTAACTCATTTAACTTGTTCTCCAACCTTAAATGCCCAGTTACATCCACATTGTGAGTTTGCACCTCATGTACAGCTTTTCCAAGATTTCTTACACCAAACTGCTGTGAGTTTGTAGCCATATTGGAAATTAGATTTCTTGCTGTAGAAGGGGTTTTATCCATCAAGGTGCCTCCACTAGATGCATCCACCATGTTTCTATCCATGGGCAGCAAACCTTCATAGAAATACTGAATCAATAATTGCTCTGTGATCTGGTGGTTTGGGCATGATGAGCATAACTTGTTAAACCTCTCCCAATACTCATATAGGGACTCTCCCTGCAGCTGTCTCAATAAGCTCATAACATTGGCACCGTCCCCGACAACGGCGCCAATTTGGTAGACAGCTCTTGTCGCCTAAACTTCCCAAACAAACTGAATTAATCACCCTTTAGTAATGCAATATAAGGATCAACTCAGGTCAGTCTAAGGACGGAGCCAATGCAATGAGTAGATTGAATGCTAAATACATGTTTTTAGGAGATTTTTTTAAGCATAAAAGGTAGATAATGAAACTAAAATAAAAGCAATTAAAAAGTACTAAACTAAGAAAACTAAATTCATTTCAAATACTAGACTGTTACACATTTAATTCAAACAAAAAGAAATAACTCAAGGCTAAAGATTAACTCCACAAACTAAACTAATCTACAGTGCTGAAGTGGCCCAAGCATCGGTAATCCATTCAACATTAGCTCACGCCGGTTTTTCATACCTCTATCCATTGCGCATGTATAGTAACCTAGTTCTCATCTTGTCTCCCCCTCATGTCTATTTTATGTAGATGATCAAGGTTGTTGGGTTGTTTAGGGATCTCTTGTGATAACCGAAATTGTAACTTTACCCTGTCTGACTGGTGCCATTAAACAATGGCAAAACAAATTAAAGTTGTGCATGACGTCCATATTGCTTGGTCCCGATATGCTTCAACGTCAATAATAGAGTCCAAACCCTCAAAAGGAACCCAAATAAACTACAACATAATTGAAAATGTTAGTAAATTATTTAGCTTATGTTTATCGCTATACAAATGTAAAATGTCACCTAATTCTGTTGCATGTGGTTTATCCTTGCGCGATATCAGTCTAAATCATTGTGTGAGACATTTCTGTAGTCCAGACCGTCGCTCCATTAGCAAACTAACGGGAAAGTTGGTCGAACTCTTGAAATGGGTGTAATAAAGGGCATCTGAAACCATGCCCATAACTGTAATGACGAAACACATCCACCCTATACAACACAGCCAGACATGCTAAACCCTAACTATATCTCCTGGTTCTTCGAAGATTAGTCAAATAGTTCAAGTACATTAAATGTACTTTATTCCTAGTCTTATCAGGCATTAATACCCTTCCAATAAGTCTTAATATATAAGCTTTGAGATGTGCATGAATGACCTCAATATTGGAATTTTCATCTATAGACAACAAATTTTCCCTTAACCATTTTTGATCATAGAACCGACAATGGATTCCCCCTTAACCGGTGTGATACCTAACAAGGTATCACATATCTCGTCCCAATCTAACATAGTTGGACCAATGATAGGGGGTCCATCGACACAAAGCCCCAATTGGAGTGACACATTTTGCAAGGTTATGGTGCATTCTCCAGTCGGCAAATGAAATGTGTGTGTTTCAGGCCTCCACCTTTCTACCAAGGCAGTCACTAAACCATGGTCAACCTTTAGATGTCTCAATTTAGCCACACCATCAAAACCGGCATCCTGTAGTACAAGCACAATACTTGAATGTGGTTCAGACATATAGTGACAGTAAGACGACACAATGCTCCTTTTCGCGTCCTAAAAAACCAAGTAACCTATGTGATTATATAAAAACTTAGGTGTGTTAATAATAAATGAAGTTCACATACCCGAGAAGCAATGTATGCAGCCCTGTGCTCTTGTTGTCTCCATAGCAACATTTTGTTATCTCTATCTAGGTTTGAGTCAATACCAACAATTTAAAACAACAACTTTTAACCTTTATAGACGATGCAAGACTTAAGCAGGGAAATGTTAGTCGTTGGATTATTGAAACCAATGTCAACCCTTAGATTGAGGTTGGTGCATTGTCATGTTAGGGGTTGTAACATCCCGACTAGATATTACGGATTTAAATAAATAAAATAAAGAAATAAATAATTAACTTCATTTACTGCAAAACCTTTCCTAAAACCGTGGGAAATTAAAACTTTGTTACAATATAAAGTATCTCAATTCATAATTTATAAAATTCCAGTATATATAAAAACATACTCAGTTAATACAAATGTTTACAAAATCCTTAAAATACATAAATAGAAAAACTCTGGTAAAAATCTTCTCCCAAACTAGTCTTAGTCCGGCTCTAAGCCTCACCAGATCCACCTGCAACATCATCTGCTCACGTGTAGCACATACATGATCATCGCCAAATACAAGTAGATAGGGTGAGCTAACAATAAAATAATCATATATATAACATATATATATATATATATATATATATATATATATATAATAATAATAATAATAATAATCACACCAAAGGAATTCCATCCTTTCATTCCATACAACATGGCCACCATCATGTTTACCGTGTTCTACATCTTCTGATGAGTATCTCAAGATGTCTTGCTGCCACATCTATCGGCCACAACCGATAGAGCACGTGCGGGAAACCATGCTACGTATCACACACCATAAGGCCAAGTGGAATTACCAATACGAACATAGCTCGTAACATCCAAAGACTACCAAACTCGTCAGCTAATTACTGAGGAGGGCAATCTATTTGGACCCATCCGTGTAGGCCACAAATAGCACACTCACACTAGCAACACTCATCAACCTAAGCCACAACTTAAGAGTTCCTCGTGTTCATCCGCCATCTCGAGCCATAACTCAAGGAATACCACATGCTTAACCCCTATCCCGAGCCACAACTCAAGGGATACATTCTGAGCCACAACTCAAGGAACATCAGCAAGCCGGCCTTCGAGACATCATCAAAGCCTTGTAGACCACGCACATCCAAAGCAAGCCAAACATCTTTGTCTTACCAACATCACCTGGCGCTACTCACAAGTCGCCAGGCGCACCATGCTTCCAGACCGCCTGGCAGGGGACACGTGCCGCTAGGCGCCAAGCGCCTCTGATGCTACTGTTTCAGCAAGTATCACTTGGCGGAACAACCCGTACCTCCAAACGCCACACACTTTAATACTCTACTAGTTTTATAGCTATCGCCTGGCGGTCAAACACCACCGCCAGGCGCTACACCAATACTTGTGTAGTACTAGTTTTTAAGCACCTAGAACAAAGTAAAATCAATCCTACTCTTATAATTATGCATATCCACAATCAAGAATATAGGCTTCCATAAATCAACATGACTCACATGCATAATGTCAACCTAGATGGCTTCATCATACGCATACACAAGTATCACCATATATCATATGCATCAATCCCCTTCCATAACTTAGATGGTTTTACGAATACTGCGCAAACCATAAAACCAGCGTCGGGTGGTTCTTGTTTCGTGAAAATACGAAAAACATCATTTTTCGTGAATCAGAACACCACGCATCTTTAGTATGGCGCCTAGCGGTAACCAAGGTGCCGCCAGGCGGTAACCAAGGTACCGCCAGACGGTTCCTGCTGTTCCAGGAACCCCAACATTTGTCCTACACCTGTGAACCTTAACCCATTCACAACAACTCTGATTTCCATCAATTTATGACTCCATAGAATACTATTCCAGCTTTTAGGATCATGATTCATCCCTAACACTTCCCATACACAAATTCATTCACATTTTCTGTTTAGATTATTGCCACTATAGAAATCCCCAATTCTTCTACCTTAAGATAACCTTCCTGCGATTTTCATCTCAATTAACCCCCAATTCCATGAATTTCAAGGCAATTACGATGTTTAATCATTAATAACCATTAAAATGTGGTTTCTTCTCGATCAGAAACCTCCCAAAACATGAAAAACATCCAAATAGAGTCAATTCAACTCGCGTCGCCTGGCGGATGTTCATCACCGCCAGGCAGTTCATTAGGAAACCCAAAAACTGGGTGTGCAATCACGTGCCGCCTGGCGGCAAGGCTCGTGCCCCAAGGCAGTTCCCTCTCTAGAACCCAAAACAACCCAAAAAAAAAAAGATGCGTCATCTGGTGGTGGTTCATTACCCGCCAGGCGGTTTCTAGAAATTCCAAAAAACACAATAGTACACGAGATAACAGAGTCTATGCATTCAATTTAGCATACATTTCATGCAATTATCAACACGAAAACAAAAGGTATGATTCAGCTCCCCTAACCTGATTTTCCTTAGCTTAATTTGGACTTTTTGTGAGTTCCCTCTTGATCACCAATGCCTTCCTCTGCTTCTATCTCAATGCAGCTCCTTGCTTCATTCAATCCTCACAGCACACTCTCAATTTCGTATTCCTCTGATTATGCAACAATAACAACCACTAAACAAAGCCCCCTTGGCTGCTCCTAAGGCTGCTAGGGTTTTCATGCCCCTTCACATTCATGCCAAAGGGAATTTTTGCAAAAAATAAGAAAGCTTAATATGGTCCTACCAAAGTTTAAACCCATGACCATACCAATTCCAAATCAATGCACAACCATTCAACCAATTCATGTTTCGTGATAATTCACATAATTCTATAATTATGTTATCACTCAACATGATCAAGCATATTGTTAAAATAATAATAAAACAATTAATACATAAATGGCATACATAGGACTCAAACCTTAGTCCTCTCACACAATTAAGTACTCTCAACCATTTGAGCTAGTACTTTTCCACACCATACAAGTCAGAATTAAATGTCATAAAGGCTCTCACTACCCGCATTTATTAATTATTTAACTAATTAATTAATTAATTTTCACGAGTCTTACATTCCCCCCACCTTAAAAATTTTCACGAAAATAGGACTTACCAAGAAATAGGTGGGGATAAGACTTCTTCATGAGGTCTTCCACCATCCATGTCATCTCCTGGGTCACCTCCTCCTAGAGAACCTTCACAGTTTGTATCTCTTTCCCTCTGAGTTGCTTGATTTGAGAATCCAAGATTTTCACTGGTCTTATTCCCAACGTTAAGGGTTCTCGCACCTAAACGTCCTCCTTTTCTAACACGTGCATTGAACTTGCAACATACTTCCTCAATTGTGACACATGAAAACCATTTAGTAAGTTTATCCGATGCTGTGAAAAAGAAATCTTGTATGCTGCTGCACCTATCCTCCTCGTGATCTGGTATCGTTCGATGAATTTCAGAGAAAGCTTCCTGATTTTAATCGCTCTTCCAATGCCAATAGTTGGAGTAATGCTAAGAATCCCATGCTCTCCAGCCTCACACTCCAATGTCCTTCTCCTCTTACCTGCATATATCTTCTGTTTGTTCTATGACGCACACATCCAATCCTGGATTAAATAACCTTCAATTTTGTCGACTGTAGCAACTCAGTCCAATAGTCACTAACGCCCAATCTTGATACCCATACCAATACATTTTTCCTCTCTTACCATACAATGCCCCTTACAGTACCACTCTTGCCTTGGTCAATACTTCACTTGTATAGTTTAACTCTCTGACTTCTCCTTAGCGATCCACTAAGTCTTGTAATCCTTTTGGTGTTTACATTGATTCCTTATCATTATGTCTTCGAGATCTTGTTTCACCCACTTCTCTTTCTTCTCCTGTTCATTTCGGCTTTTTAAACTATGTGCTCGTCCTTACCCGAACATACTCTGGGATGGTTTTAACATATCACTACCTCCCTTGCAAGATCTATCACTTGTTATTCTGACGATTTCACTGAGTCTACACCGCTACCTCTCCTATAACTCCTCCATTAGAAACGATTTCACTTAGTAGAAACTATCCCATTAGAAACAATTTCTCTTGGTTCTGCTTCACATATCAACGTTGTAGTGAACCCTCTCGCTCATAGATGGAAATTTTAGCACCTACTCCGGAAACGCGTCTAAGAGATCTTTCACAACTGCAATCCCTTGCCTTTATATTTCATCCATCCTTTTTAGCCGACTCAGATTGTCATGACATTATGCCCCGTTCTCTCCTCTTGATCAACAAATTGTACTCCACGGTCGATTTATCTCATCAGAATGATGGTGATTTTAAAGCTTATATGATGGTGACTAAACGGTGCAACAAAATAGTTTGTTGGAAATAGTCTTCACAAAAAATATATAAAACAAAAACACAACAACAATCATACTAATTTGGGGACCAATGTCCAAATAAGTGGGGAGTTGGGTTAGGGTTTTTGTACACATTGTTCACAATTTGCAAATTATGAATGACCATGTTCTTTGTACCCAATGTGGAGAAAAAAAAATGTAATTCTGGTCTTTATGAACAAAATTAAAGTCAATTGGTATCAGTCTTAACGAAGAAATATATGGCACCACTATTGACTCATATGTCGGGAGGCATGTGGAAATAAGTGGGAAGTTGTGTTGGATTTTTTGTAGAAATTGTGGACACTTTTGTAACTTATACACAAAATGTTTTATGTAGACAATATGGATAAAAGATTACATTGCGTCCTTATCAACAACAAAATACTTCATTGGAGTCAGTCTTTAAAAAAAAACATGATAAAACAACAATAACAAACATGTGGGGAGCAATATGCAAATTAGTGGGGAGTTGCAATGAAGTTTTTGCCCACAAAACAAGTACTTAGTAGAAAAAAAAGGCTGAAAAATTGAGTCAAAATTTGAACTTTTTGGATTTTATTTGTTGTCTTAATGATTTCATAGAAATCATATATAAACTCAATTCTATAGTATTTCATGCAATAAAACTAATGGCATAAGTTTCGAATACAAATATATATATATATATATATATATATATATATATATATATATATATATATATATATATATATATATTCAGGTTTAGATAAAGTGCCCACATAATAGGTACTTAGTAGTTTAAAAGGCTGAAAAATGAAGTCAAGATCATGACTTTTTGCATTTTATTCCAGAAACGCAAACTTACGCAATATTGGCAAAGTCAAGACGTCTCACGCATTTCATACATCACATACTCATATAATTAAAAGCAAAACGCAAAGTAGAACTCCCCTAACCTGGAAATTGAAACATCCCAATTAGGATGTCATGAACAGTTGTGAAACATGCACTTCATACAAAACCACGAGAATAATAAATACATAAGTAAAACTTCAATAATATTTCAATCACGTAATTCAAAATTAAGTTGTCCAGGAGGTTTAAAATACCAACAGTAAATAATTAAAAAAAAATTACATCATTTTTCTCATTTAACTTAAAATCAAACAAGAAAATAAACTTCGGGTTCTTTCTACACTCGCATCAATCTACTTTCGGTCGGAAACACCTACATTATCACCTGCTCCCTATAACACACACGTCATACGACCATCGCATACACCACAACACACAAAACAGGGTGAGCTAATTGTAGACAATTGTTGTATATAAGGATATAACAGAAAAAACAACACAAATAATATACACATCATTATATCAAACGAATAAGATATTTCGAAGTGGTAATCGCTACCACTCTCCAATTGTTGTCACCTGCCTCCAGCCACAAGAACTCATTCCTTAGAACCATTTGATTTGAGTCGTCCTGCCCTCGAGGCAAGGACCTATTTCCCCTGTCCTCAAGGACTTACGAGTAAAAACTTCGGTGAATTGCTCACCGGGCATTATACTCAACTTTGAGGCAGAACTAAGGGTGAAACATATTTTCCCTCTCCACTGCCTCATGCAGGTGAGATAGTACAACACTCGAACCTATCCTCTACCATTGTCTCACATAGGCGAAGAGGACCCCTTTCCATTGTCTCACTCAGGCGAAAGAGTCACTACTGATGTCTAGGTAAGATGAGAAAACCTTTTCCACGAGTTATTCCATATTTCTTTCTTCTCAAACTCAACCAAGCATTCAACGCACACAGTTAACTCCAAAACCAAACGATAATAGGGACCACTCAGAATTATATTTTTTTTATATATAAATAATTATACATGTTTGTTCTTTATTTTAATCTCTCTTTTTTAACACCACGATACAACACTACACTACAACTTCGTAAAACATAAAAAAAAATGCCATGCCGCCAAACTAGAATTTATTATACTTTGGTTAAAATACTCCGTTGGTCCTCGTTTTAGTTCAGAAATTTCAAATTGGTCCTCGTATTTTAATTGGTCTCAATTTCGTCCTCGTTTTTGTAATTCAGTATTAAATCAGGGCAATCGTTAACTGTTGGCAAACGGCGTTTATATGTGATGATGTGGCTGTAATGTTCAATCTTACGTGTCAATGAGTTGTGGTTGGCACCTTAAACAACCATTGTTGTCTTCTCTTTTAAGAAGGTAATATTGGGAGAGGGTAAGTGTTTGAATTTGAAAGAGGGTGCGGAA
>Ga0209589_1005586_pt1 | contig 21286 bp, 12 predicted proteins | sample CowpeawhiteBW_FD_187525 | JGI IMG/M metagenome (GOLD analysis project Ga0209589, IMG submission 187525) | Root nodule microbial communities of legume samples collected from California USA - Cow pea white BW (SPAdes) (version 2) | ecosystem: Host-associated > Plants > Roots > Nodule | place: USA... | reverse complement strand
TCGATGATTCAGAGTATCATTTCCTATTTGATACCTTTGAATTCCATATTCGAAGTTGCAATTGAATCGATTCAATACATTTCTTATGTAACCATGGGTGCTATATTGGATTTGAATCAGATTTCGAATCAATCTATATTGATTGACTGCCTCCATTATGTTGTTGCTAGCAAATACAACTATTTTAGGTTTTGGATCTTTCACATTATTTCCGCAAGAGGTCTGGACCCATTTTTTTATGATCCTTCGATAAAAAGATTCATTCTCTTCATAAAAAAGAGGAGGTAGATCAAGGAATATTCATAAAAAAGAGGTGGATATTCGCAGATACACATAATATGATACCCGTACCTAACCTATTTATAAACAAATATTAAAATATTTACTATTGCAAATAATAAATATCTATAAATAGTAACTATTCATCAAAGATTTTATCCACAAATATCCACGAACCCAAATATTTTTGCTTAGAGCGCCACTAGGCATGCACCAAAAGAAAGGGAAAACGAAAACCTTCACATTAATACCATGCAATATATGAAACCAGCGTTTCGAAATGTGGCACCCCACTGCCACGTTTTCTCTCGATCCTTAAACCCTAACCCTCTCCTTCTCGTATCCCCGTTTCGGAGACCCGAAACGTTTCACCTTTCAGCCCCCGTTTCGTGCTTCTCCTCCTCAATGGCGGAGCCTCAGTCGTCGCTAGAGAAGCAGTTCGACTCGTTTAGGGTTCAGTTGGAACAATCTGGAACGCTCCGCGACCGAATTCGAAGCGTCGTTTCGGAGATTGAGTCCTCCACTAGGCTCATCTATGCCACTCTTCTTCTCGTTCATCAGTCTCGCCCCACTCCCGGTACCACCGAACACATTATGCTCCTCTTCTTTCCTTAACCCTAACTACTTTGAGGGTTGAAGTGTGTCAAGTTTATTTTGTTTATGATTTAGTTTATTGTAGCAAGGCAATGCATTCTGTCATTCTGTCGTTATCTCATGGATATTTGATTTTTTGGGTTCGAACAGGGCTTTTAGAGAAGGCCAAGTCTCAGGTCAGTGTGTTAAAGGAGCAGTATAAGGAACTCGCTGAAGTTCTTGGAGGAAGCTCTGGGCAATACTATCGGTGATTAAATTCGGAGGAACTTTTCATCTTTTTTTTTTTTTATATGTTTTAATTTTTCGTGTGTTTGTAATTTTGCCTTTTTTTTTTCTTGTGTAATGTAGGTATCATGGTGATTGGAAGAGTGAAACACAGACTGTAGTTTCGATGCTTACGTTCATGCACTGGCTAGAAACAGGAAGCCTTCTCGAGCACAAAGAGGCTGAGGAAAAACTTGGGTGTATGTCTTAATACTCTTTAAAATTTGAAGTATGCCCTACATATGTTAGAAGTACCAAAGCCTTCCATTCAATCAATCAACGGTTTTATCGCCTCAGATGCCATTGAATTCTTTGTTTGTATTTAAGTTTCTTGCCTTGTGTAAATTTCCCTTAACAGGGGGTTTTAACATCTAAATCAGAGAGCTAAGCATCTTTTGGAAAGTTAAATTTTCGAACCTTTTTCAACACTGTTTTAAATTCTAAGAGGCATTTAACTTAGGATTGTGGTAATCTTGTATGGTTGATAGTTTATGGCAATTTATCTACTTATCTTCTATATGCACTATACCGCAATTGTATTTCGTCACTCAGAATAAGTGGAAGCAAATTGTGTTGTTTTTTCCTCCCTGTTGTTTTGCCATGACGTCGACTACTTACCATTCATCCCTAGTCACTGAGATTTAGTAATTCTGTATGCTAATTGTTGTTTTGCAGTGGGTTCAGACTTTGGTCTAGACGTTGAAGACTACTTAATAGGTGAGTCTTTTAAAATATGTACTTGGCTGGCATTAACTGTGTAATAATCGTTTCTGGAGATGAATATGATCCTATTGCGCATATTCTTGGGCTAGCTTCCATCAGGGAGCGTGGTCAACTTAAATATGGTTATAATTTTCAAATGTGTATGTTAGTGTTATATTTAGTCATCATTAGTCATTTCATTAGTACTGATGATTCCTTAATTTTTTTCCTGATTAAATTAGTCAACCAAAATTTCATATGTTTGTCGTATCGTATGTGTACTGATTCATTTTTTACCATGCAGGTGTCTGTTTTATGTCTAATGAATTGGTAAGAACTAACTTCCTCTGAACTGCTACGTATCATCTTGCACAAAATAGAGGAGATATTCACTAACACTATGTTTTAACCATATTTTGTCAAGAGGAACGTAGACTAGAGATGTGGATAAATGTTTGTATATACTGACACAACAGATTATCATACTTCTGTATTTTTAAGAAAAAAATATCATGACTATTGCAACCTAATTTTCTATTCATTTGACATTGCAGCCAAGGTATGTGGTGAATCAAGTGACAGCTGGGAACTACGATTGTCCAAAGAAGGTCGTAAAGTTCTTGACAGACCTCCATGCTGCATTTCGTATGCTTAATCTTCGCAATGATTTTTTGCGAAAGAAGTTTGATGGTATGTTATTACTTGTACCTTGTCCATGCATTCTCAATGTTGACACAAATATCTATCATCTTAAAGCAAGATTAGTCTACTAACTGCAATGAGTAACGGCATTACCCAGAAACGGGCGATAATTAAAAGAACATATATATACCAGCTATGGCTCACTCTCCCTCCCCAAAAGACGTGCACCAAAGATACTTGCACTGTTTGCATATATTACTTTTTCATAGAGGAGTTGTGTTCACTCATACCGTCCGTTTGGATGATATCTTTCAACCTTTGACATGGCAGGCATGAAGTATGACCTAAGAAAAGTAGAAGAAGTTTATTATGATGTTAAAATTCGGGGTTTGACACCGAATGGTGAGACAATTGGAGACCTGGAGATCAAGGAACCAAAGGACAATCTTTAGTTGTGATAGCTGTTAAGCCAAAGCGAGAGAACTTACTACATAGAGCTTTACTGACTGCTCAACAATTATGCACCTTAAATACTTTAATATGCTGCTGGACTTTCTGTTAGCTGTAACTGGAATTCTATTTGTAATGTTCGATGAAGGCAAGTAAAAATTCAGTAGCAAGAATACAATTGTCTATATTTGGTGCTGACTCTCAAAACCATTGCGAGAACTGGGAACTCTGTTTTCACAATGTTCTAAATGGAAAATATGGTACGTTCAATTCACCGATGATTGACTTTTTAATCTCACCTCTTTGGTCATCATTGAACTGAATGAAGTAATTTCCAGCTATAAATTGATGTTAATTAAGGAATCCAGGAGACATGAAAGTGAGAATCAAGGAGGTAATTCGTTTATTTAGCAAGTAACACGGTATGTACAAGCTTAAACTGGTGTTGGGATAACCGGTCTGGATTTGATTATACTTGTCTCTATTTTTTATGTAAAAATTAGCATCTATTCTAGATGCTCATTTGGAATTTAGGTTTTATTTATTTTTTGTTAAAGCAATAATATTATCATATTTGTGTCTATATTTGTTTAAATAGTAACTAATTCTCATCTCCAGCACATATAAGAGAAAAAGAAACAATACAACAAAAAATACAAGAAGTTAAATCAAAATCTATGAATTAAGAGAATCTATATTATGACATCAAATCTATTTCTAAAATCAAAATTTATGTGAAGAAGTAACATGTATTCACACTAACTTAATCGTGGCGCATAGGGTTTGCTCGAAAAATGTGAGAAATTTTAAAATTAAAACCATGATACAATCAAATAAAACTTTAACTTTTCCTGATACAACAAGAAAGCACTAATTGAAAATGAGAGAACCATTGAAGAATAATTGTATAAAAATATAATGTATAATTTCTTTAAAAAAATAAAAATTATGGGAAAAAGTATATTATATAAAATCTAATTTGAAACAACAAAAAAAAGTTATAAATATAATAATAGAATTCTAAATAACAATTTCATAAATATCAAATATATTATAAAAAAAAGTAAACACTGAAAAAAAGAGGTGTATATAAAAAAAAAAACAAATATATATATATATATATATATATATATATATATATATATATATATATATATATATATATATATTCAAAATCATGACAAATTTAGGCAATGTCTACAAGTAGTTTTATATGCCATTGCATAACAAAGTGAGGTCTTAAAAATTAAACAAATAATAACCTCAAATTTAACCTGTTAAATTAAAATTTTATAATTTTTTGTGATTTTGATTTTGTTGTATATGCTAACAAATACTTCTAGTATTGAGTCTTTAAATGCTAATCATGAATGAAACACGAAGCAAATAGTAATTGTTATTTGTTAAATAGTAAATCTGACACTTCAACTTTTGACTTAGGATTTTCATATATGTATTTTTTTAATCTTTCTATTTCAGAAAAAATTATAGTTTTGACTTGTTCTTTTAGATTTTCATTAATGAAATTATTTATTTCTGTATCTTAAAACATGTTTGGTTTGAAGTTTAACTAAATGAAGGCAATAAATTAAAGTGTATATAAAATTGGAAATTGATTTTTTTTTTAAATATTTAAAACATGAGACCAAAATCCCAAAAGAAGAAAAAGAAAAACAATATCGTGTATAAAAAATATCAACATTGTAATTCATCAACTTTCCTTTTTTGCAATAGTGTAAGTAAACTAAAGTACCGATTAGAGATGTCAAAAAAAATCTGTACCTGTGGGTATTCGCAGATAAAATTTGCAATGGGTAGAAAACGAATATTAAAAATGAATACCCGCTACCTGCAGGTACGGATATTTTTGATACCCGCATGTTAACGGGGTGGGACGGGTATCATAGTATCTGTACTCATGGATACCCGTACCCGTTAAACTTTAATTCACAAAAATATCCTCATATATATATATATATATATATATATATATATATATATATATATATATATATAGTGTTGCACAAGATGTGGACATTGATGAAGTTAGTAATTTCTTTAATATTTCATTCAAAAATAAACTACAATATAAATTGTTAGTGATTTTTTATTTGTTTGTTTTTCAAGAATCAATCGGAGAAGGTGAACTTGTTGATTCAAACACTAATTATAATTAAATATTTATTTTTGTAAATATCCGTGGGTACCTGTGGATACCCGCAGATATGAAAAACATAGACAGATATCCGCATAATGGATATCCAACGGATATGGGTACGGGGGAGCTACTACCCGTACCCTACCCGCCCCGTTGACATCCCTAGTACTGATACAGTAAAAAAGTTACAAACTACCAACATACACTCCAATCAACTAAGCAACCCAAACGATGTCCCCTGTTATGTTATGTGCCAACAATTCGTATATCTCATGCCAAGTTAACCATATACAAAAAAAAAAAAATAATATATTACCACCACCAACAAAGAGCAATCATATATAAGACCATCACATGCAACCTATGCATGCTGAGTCATGTTTGAATCGGAACAAAGAAATGAATTTGACGTTTAACTCAATTTTATAGAATTAATTTTTAAGATGAGATCTGCACTCACTTATATATTAAAATTGGTTTTGATTTTAGTTGATGATGTATGACTTTCAACAGATTCCATTCCGCCGAAACATATTCACCTTGAGTGTAAGACAAAAATAGATGATATGGTGTGGTCCGATAGCGAACCTAATAGTAGACTCAATAAACAACACATTTCTCAAAGATAAACTTTAACCAGAACTCTGATATTAAGAGGTGAATTTTAAATCTAATTTAATATCACAAAAGTAGCATGTAAGATGAAGTTTGCAAGTGTGATCTTCTTTTCTATTTTCACCATCTTCAGAAAATGCAACTAACATCTGTAAAATTGAAAATGAAAGCCTCAAGTACCACAGATGCTAATTATGTTATATTATGATTGTTGTGGGTTGTTAGAAAAGAAGAGTTTTGCACAATTGCACCAAGGCTCAATTTTTGAATCTCGTGCGATAACAATGTAGGCAAAGGATAATGGTATCTCCTCTTTGATTTCAGTTTTCCCTACCTGTGTCATATCAGATAAAGAAATAATTTGACAGCTCATGGCTTATCCTTTCGGGTTGCTTCTATGATTTTTTTCTTCTTTTTTTTTTTTGAAGTTTTTCTTTGCAGTGAAAACCATAAAGTTTCTTTCATAAAATGCTTTTAGAGTACCTGAATCGCGATTTCTAGAGTAAGATAATCATTTCATTTCACACAAGAAAATGTCAGAAACATTAATAGATCCACTTAAACTATGATGCAAATGAGTAAGAGATTGAAGATATGTTTATTTCAGGTAAAGAACCAAGTTTTCTCACTAGAGAAATGAAATTAGTTTAATCACGCATCTTAATTGTGTTTACTAGCTTATAACAGTTCTATCTAACATCTGTTCTGTTTAACGTTAAAACAAAGGAACGAACACTGTAAATACACATCACATCACATTTTAACAATAGTACCCGCTTGTTGTACCATATATCTACATTTTCATGTCAAATGATTGTGTGAGAGGGCCCGAGGAAGATGAAAGACACATGTCAGCAATTAATTTAGCAAAACTTAGATGTTCTTCGCTGTTATTTTTTCATCACAATTGAAATATAACTTTAATAATCATCATAATCAAAATTTACATTAAAGATATAGTATTAGTAAGGTAAAAGTGATTCTGATGGAAAACCTCATTCTTTAAGGAAATAAATTTAGAATTACATGTCTGAATTAAAGCTAAGAAAGTTCAAACATAAATTAGTACATCAAAACTTGTAACTGTGTACTGAAGTTTAAAAAGAAAAAAGCAATGTTCAAATTTGAATCCAATCATAGTGAGAAGAAAACAAGAATGTCATTCTTATGAACAATGCTAGCTTCATGTATGGATAATGCTGATAATGCAGAACATGTACTTATATAATTTGAAGTCCAAAATGAGATACAATCTGCTGTTGCCTATAATTCTGTCTTCCATTTTAGGACATTCTGCAAACCTTATTTCTGACAATCAATCAAGCTCTAAAACATTATTTAAAACTCTTATATATGGAATGACAACTAAAGAAAATAGTAGGTATTAGTTCTCAAAACCAAGGTTTCCACATACTCAACCGACACTAAATTTAAATTTCACACACGATTCTGACATAATGAAATCCCCACAGTAAGTGTACAGAGAGGCATTGCTCCCTAAGAGGAAGCATGGATAGTAATTAATGGAGGGATGTAGATGGGGCACTCAGGAAGAAGAAGTAGTAACAAAGTGATAAAGTGGCCTGTAGCACCAGCTCATGTGAACAGAAAATGCACGTGGAATGGGAGCAAAGTAAGTCAAATCAAATAATTTCAGTGCACAAAATGGATGGTGATTGCAATTGTGTTAGTGTTTTTTTGTAACCAAGTTCCTGTTCTTCCACTTCTCACTCTACAAACAAAGAATATCACTTGCACCATGAATCTTATCATATCTCAATTTGAACAACTACCTCTTTAGCCTTGAAGACCCTATCTTATCTTATGTTGCACAAGTAGTCATTGCATTTGGATCAACAATAATAACTGTTACATCAACAATTGCACAGATATGATCCATTTCAATTTGCAGCAACAATGACTATAATAACACAAACTACAGATAATATAGATAACAGTCGGAAGTCTCAGATCAACTAGAGATAAAATTAATTTACAATAATATATAAGTGGATACAACGAGTCAACTTTGTAAAATTGAGTTAGACTTAAATTTCACTTCTTACTGTAATATCAAGCAAGGTCACTGTAATATCAAGTAAGGTCATGTGTTAAAACCTCTCATAATGAGATTTGTTTGTTTACTGTAAGATTGAGTTTATAGTTTTGAAAGTGGAAGTTGTTGACTTTCATTTGTGACAATTCATGATTTTTCCTTTTCTACACAGATTTGTTAAATTTGGTTATTTGACATGGCAATTTTTATGGAAATAATTGTCCAGATTTATTGTTGAACTAATCTTCTTGTATAAATATAGTATTTCCACTGCAAAATTAATTTTACAAAATCCACAAGAAGGCTTTTCCATAACACATACTTGGCATGGTCCCTCTCATATCTGGAAAACTGTTGAAGGTTGTGCCAAAATAAACATGCTATTCTTTTCAAACAACCCAGCACGACCCACTTTTGTCTACGATCAGCACACTGAGTATCAGTGCTCTCTGAGCATCTGTCTAAGAAGAACAGACCAGAAAAAAAAGATCACAAACCCCATCGCCAATTATTTTCGGTAAAAGTGTCATGATTACTAAATTTGACAACTTTCTCTTACAATCCTAGGTGTCATTTTTTAAGTAGTTTTTCATTTTTTTTCTTCATTCTCAATATTTAAAAATCACTCAAAAGATGATATCATAGGAAAAAATTGTCAAAATTTAATAGTTAAAATATCATTGTTTTAAAAGTTTTTCTCCGTAGAAAATAGTGTTTCCTGCTCCCTTATAACTTTCTAATTATAGTATGAAAAGGTAAGATTTTAAGAACTACCCTACCTTTTCCTCAACATCTCAACCAAAATAGAATGGCAAAATCATCTGTCTGATACAAATTGTTTGGTTCTTTGATCTTTTTAGTTTATATTTTTGGTTACACTTTCAGTTTATCAGTATAGTATATACTTTCTTATTACAAAATTATCTTTCTTGGTAAAAACCGTTCACCTTCCTTCTCAGAAAGTTTCATGTGCTACAAAATGATAAGATTAAGATCAATAAATAACTGAAACTTGAAAACCAATGAATTTTGCATGAGAAACCGGATTGCGGGAATCAAGTCAAACATGTCACATATATCAAGGCAAAGATTTCAGCAGGGTAAAGAACTGTGAGAGTCATTCTTTTGTCTGCAAATGTATATGTTTTCTTCCATCCCTTATTCAATGTATAGCCCATAAAACAGATATTTTATTCTAACAATTTTCTATCATTTTTTTTACTTATTTATTTTCATTGCATCATTCATTTTATGAGTTATCTTATATATATATATATATATTTTCTCCCAAAACTTCCCTGACTATAGAAACAGTTTTGAGGAAACATATTCCTAAATACGTAAGGGCCAAGTAGGAACAATGAAACTCATTTTCTTAAAGGACTGAATAAGTAACATTTTTGTACGGATAAGTACCTCCTCATTCTATGCAAAAGTAAAAGCCTTGGACAAGGTTTTTGTATCTGAAACAAGTCCAAATTTATAAAAAAAATAAATTGACAAAGACACCAACGTTCTACAGTGAAAGTGTCTGAGTAGATCTAAATACACTAAAGAAAATAAACAGATGTGGGTATCACATTCTCTCGAGACACATGTTTGTGGCTTCTCATGTTTATTTATCTGTGATACACAGCAATAATTATACTAGAATTTATTATTATCACTTATATATTGTAAAATAAAAAGGAATATAAAAATATGGATATTGAAGAGAAATAAGTGGTTTTGCACTTCACCCAAGAAACTTTTTCCCATCCCTCATTCATATCTTATCTTTTCCTACCCAAGTTGTAGGGTCTGAATGTTAAGAACTTCGAAAGGTCACTCCATCAACCACCGGCCTTTAAGAATTACAGAGAAAGACACTATCCTTACATCTTGGGATACATATTAATTAAATTAGAATATTGAATTTACTGTCAAGTGGCTTTTATGACCAAACCTTTAATGTTCATAATATAGGTTACTTTTAAACTCTATTTATAATGTTGCAGACTTGTTTACTATTTATACTGTTTTTTCTCTGTCTCTCTTAATCATGTCATATATTTTATCATATATTTCATTCTCTTCTGTATAACTTCTATAAAAAGGTTATGTAAATATGATTCCTCATATTTTAACTGCTGGTATATACTTGACATTTTGGCCTGATTCTAATAGTTCAAGAGCCAATGTAATTGTAAGTACAACTATTCGGACAATACTTATTGTACCATCAAGATTACATAAAACCTAGATTTTTCAATACGTTTACCTGGTTAAAAATCACCTTTTTAACTTAAAATTCAAAACATTCTATAATTAAATTTACTGCTATAAATCAAACACCTGTTAACAGATAATAATACCCTCCGTGTATATAATGTGACATATATATCTATCTAGGGAGAGTTAAAATAAATTTATTTTGACTGTATTTTAACTGAAATTAATTTACTATTTTCTAAATAACCACTCTGTCATTGCATGCTGGTATAATTTGGTAAGTGCAATGGAATTTGGATTTTTTATTAGATTTTGATGTACTGTTTATCTGTTATACATTCAAAATACATCGATGAAAAATAATTTTAAAATTTTAAAATATATTAAAAATATCTTTAAAATACCAAAATTAAATATTTTTAATGCTAAGCATAACTGGGTACAATACTACAAAGAAGCTGCTATAACAAGTAAAGTCAGCTAAGTATCTGTGACACGCTTTAGAATAATATATATTAGATTTTGATGTATCCAAGTATCTGACACACTTATTGGATATTGATGTTTCCGCCATAATTGTATAGGCAAAAGCATCGATGTATCATGTCAACCATTTACTGTATCTTTGGTTTTTTAGCTTAAGTAAAACCTAGCTAGTCGAATGTAACACAAATCCTAAATAAAATGTTTCTCATTGTTAAGAGTCGTGTGTTCAAGAGCAAGTTACTTGATGCAGTGCTTATTCTTCCATTTAATGAATTAATTTTTCAGATTGGAGTCTTCCTGCCATGCTTGAATTAATTTAGAAAGACCATTTTAAAATGAAAGTTGCATGTCACACTGAAAACAAAAATCTAAAAGAATAGTAGGTAAGAAAAACGAGTTTTATATCAGACAAGGAGAAAAAAAAAAGTATCTGACTTAGAAAAGCAAAATCACTCCCATAATGTTCTGGAGCATTTGTACTTCCCATGCCGCAATTATATAAACCTTTTCATGTTCCCAGTACTCCACGTACTTTCTTTCTCTCTCTCTCTCTCACACACACATTTAGAAGGTTCAAGAGAAGAATAATAATGAAGGGAAAGTTTCTGAGAGGGTGTCTTAACAAGTGGAAGAAAGTGGGGAGTCGAGTGATCCAGTGTGGTGCCTACGGTTACTGCTGCGAATGGGAAGTGTGGCCATCGATGCAGAACGAAGGAGAATCTGATATTCCCAACGATGTGCCAAAGGGTCATTTGGTTGTGTACGTGGGAGAACAGCACAAGAGATATGTGATCAAGATCACGTTGCTCCATCATCCTCTCTTCAAGACCTTGCTGGATCAGGCTCAGGATGAGTACGATTTCATTGCTGACTCAAAGCTCTATATTCCTTGCACTGAGCATCTTTTCCTCACTGTTCTTCGCTGCGCAACCTCTCCGCATAACCAACGACTCTCTCTCTGTGTCTGAGTCATCATTTACCTCTAACAACTACCAGGATATATGTATGTAGCCATAATATTATGTTGTAGATCCAGGTTCTTGTTTGATCTGTGTTTTTTCTCTCATCAGGGAACATGCAGAGTTAATCGGCGCATTGAGTAAATTAAGGGAAGTTCATTAGTTTTCAATATAAGTTAATTACTTGATCCTTGGATTATTTAAGGATGATGAGGATCTCTTGATACCACTAAGAAAATGAACCGCAAATACGCATAATACTCCGAAGGTTAAGAATCAAGTTTATATATTATGAAATTGTTTGATCTCGACGTGGTATCTTTACATACTCATTAATAAATATGAAATTGTTTGATCTCGACGTGGTATCTTTAGCATACTCATTAATAAATGATTTGGTAACGGATAACAATATAGGTCCAACAAATAATAAATCTTATTAAAACACATTTTAACTCATAACTTTTATTAAGAAATGAGTTTTAAACCTAAATCAATCTTCCAAAATTATATAAAATGAGATTTGTATTTATTTATATATTATAAAATTGTATTATCACGGATAAAAAAACTTAAAGTTTTACGGTATTTTATACACACATGTGCAGACAAACACACATTTTAAGGTACTTACGATTATAAATATATGAAGAAAAGTTAAAAGTTTGTGGAGACATGTGTGCCCACCAAAGTCCAAGGTAGATCTGATTATGTACATTATGAACAGCATTTATATTTTGATAAGGATGTATTTGGAAACTGTTTTAATAATATAAGTTTCTCACGTTGCCATATACAAGAAAATATAGAGAGGAGATTTTAAGTTCTACATGAAAGTAGAAATGATAAAGTAGTCTCTTTATACTATTTTCTTTAGAAGTCAGAGTTATATTTCGATTTAATCTTTAAAAACTGTATAAAAAAATTAAAGGAGGAAAATTAAGGTCTAACTTTTGGGAAGTTCAATTATTGAGAGTTAGCTCTGGTGATCCCTGTGACACCATGTCATACTGAGTTGATGGACACAAGTTTTGTCTTCTCATCCAACACATTCTGTCCTTCTGCAAATGATAGCTCCCAAACAGTTTGTAGCAGAAGCATTGGGCCTAACCTAAAGATATTTGCAGAGGTTGACCTAGATTTTCCGTCTTCATCTGTTGGAGCCATCAAAATCATTGTCAAGGAAAATGTTTCTATTTTTCATATCCAAATCACTTCAAACACTTGCTTTCGAGTAACTATGTGGTGTTTAGGTTAAAGTTTAGAAAATAAATTTAAATGAATTTCACTGTGCAACTTAAGTTTCAAAGAAACTCTGATGTAACTTTCATCTGAAATTTGGTTAAAAATAAAAAAAATATTTTTTAACAATTAAATTTTAACAACTTTTAATTCTTTAAAATAATATTTTTTACGATAGTTTCTCATTTTTTTTCTTTTTTTATTTTTTTATATTTCAAAAATAATTTAAAAGATGTCACTTAATTTGTTAATTTTTAATAGTCAAAATATCATTTTTCTTGTTTTTAATAAATTTCAAATGAAAGTTACTTCATAATTATTTTGGAAAATTTAAGTTCCGCAATGAAATGTATTTAAATTTATTTTTCTAAACTTAAATTTATTTTTCTAAACTTAAAAGGAAAAGAAAATATATAACTTCGAATTATCCTTTTATACTTATAATTATATTATGTATTCAATTTTTATTATATTAGTGACTATAATTATATATATAAATTTTAAATACGTTATTTTGGTTTTAAAAAGCTATTAGTTAAAATCCGTCAAAAGAAAACCTCCATATATTTCAACTTTCACTACTCATGGGATGGTGAAATTTAATATCCTTCTCCATACTATACACCAGTTTGCATCCCTCTCTCTCTTTATCCTCTTTTTTTCGTCGAAAAATACATTTCAAGATATATAACCCATAATGTATTTTTTATTTTGTATTTTCAATTAATTTGAAATAAAAATTAAATAAAAAATGTATTATGGATTTCACAATTAAAATGAATGGAAATATTTAGTTATTTTTAAACTCACAATAATACAAAATTAATATATATATATATATAGGTTGTAAGATTGGACGGGTTAACGAGTACTTTGATCAATATGGATTATGATGATTTATGAAAGATATATTTGTATACATGTTCAAATGTTTAGTGAGCTTCATGCTTTTTTTATAGTAGATTGTTGACTAACCACATGGTCTATTTCACTCTTATTTTTATATATATGACAGAACAATAATTTTAAATTTAAAAATATTAAGATTTTAAAATATAATTAAGTAAAAAATAATAACATAAAATGTGTATTAAAACAAGGAATTGCTAATACACATTGTTATACATATTTAACTCCTATTATATACTATTTTTATTCTAACATATCTCTTTTATCTTTTAAAAACTAACACATGTCAATATATTATTATAAAATATATCAAATTAAGTCTCAAGATTGAAAAAAAAAATGATATAAAAATGAGATCGCATACCTTTCACAAGTTAACAATCATTAATATAAAACTTGATTTCTTAAAATTTATTAAAACGATATCATTCACTTAAAAAAAATATGTTTATATATATCATTGGTTGTCCGGATCTATGGATCTCATGCCTTGATTTCAAAAGGCAAAGATGTAATGCATCCAACTTTTTGTTTTTTGTTTTTGTCTTGAGCGCATTTATGAATGAATATCATGTATGGATGAAATGTGTAAATTTTAAGAGTGCTTTATTTATAAGTAAAAAGTGTTTACCAATAGCTTTCACTCCCCTAAAATCCAAGGAGATATTTAAGTTATACAAGCAACAACTAAGACTCTGTAACCACCCAGTGACCGAGCAAAATTACAAATATTATGTAAACAAGATAGCTTAAATACACAATGAAAAAACAATGTCTAATGTCTCCAACATTAAACAATCTCTTTGCTTGGTATGATCCAGATCTTCCAGTTGACAAGCACTTTGGATGTGAGGGTCTGGACTCCAATATAAAAGGAAACCTTCCGATAAAGAAGGGTTATGTTCAGGAGCTAAAATTTTAGCCAAAAATCTGATTGAAACCTTTATATAAGGATTGGTTCAAAGTCAGTAAACCACGACCGTTAACGCCATTCAATATCACCCAAATTTGCTTAGGAGAACCATTTTCAAGTTCAAAAACGTAGAAAAACATGTTAGAGGTCAAAGTTATATCGAAGTGGATAAACAAGATATGTGACTCCCTCACAAAGGCCCAACTATTAGATGAAATTAGATTGGGGAATGAGTTTTTCAAAAACAATGACAAATAAAAGTGCTTATAGGTTCATCAAGGTCACAGGTACCGACTATGACATCTTTCTTATCACTCTTTCATATAGCCTAGCGACGTCTGAAAGCTTTAATTTGTTTTAGCGAGTATAGGGTAGTGTATTCTGTCTTCAGGTTCATGCTTGCCCAAGGATAATAAAGGTCATAAGACATTGCCATGATGGAAGGTCGATTTGTTATAAGTTAGTCAGATGGTTAGTTAGGAGTTTTAAAAGTTCGTAAGTGTTTAAAACTCCAAAAATCTAAAAACCCAGAAAGGGGGAAAGAGGGAAAAAGGAATTAAATAATAGCATATAAACAAATAAAGGTATACGAGATCATCAGAAATAAACAAGTTCATGTAAACTAGGAATAACACCCAAAAACAAACACCAAACACACATTAAACCTAAAACTAAACAAAAAATTAAAACCCTAGAAAGATTATAGGGAGAAATATGTAGATAACAATCAGAACGAGTATATTGCAAACATTTAAATGGTAGAAATTTATGCTATTTTACCAAGACATGTATGCAGGGAATCGTAGGTGTAGAGGAAAGACGCATATGCACTCATCCAAGAACAAACACTTAAAGAACATGCAAATATGGCCAAATGCAAATAAATATAGAATAGAAACACATATGGAGAAAGAAATGGCAACGAAAAAATGGCAAGAAAAAAGATAAAGGAGCAAAACATCAGGGACTTGTTCAGAGGAAAACGCAAAGTTTGAAGGTGAAGTAGTTTATAAGTAAACATATAAGTAAAAACGTTTTGAAGAGTGTGAAAAAAGAGGGAATAGTAATAATTACTTCTCAAAGTTGAATCTTAACTGTCAAAAAACACAAAAATGCAAGGCACGTGCACTGAAGCTATAAGTTAGGAAAAGTTGTCATAATGAGCCTAGGAGAATGTTTTGCAAAAGATTGGAATGCCAACAAACTCAAGGTTGAAGGGTTATGTACCATCTAAGTATTAGTCAATTTTAACATGATCATTCAAATTTCAGAAAGTCAAGTTAGCATTTGGACGCATCTGCACCGAGCAGGGAGGTCGATCAGCATGAAAGTCTTAACCTAACAATTGTTTCACTATGTATTTAAATTACCTTATTTACACAACACGTTTAATTTTGCTCGGTTACTGGTGGTTCCGAGTCTTGATTGTTGCTCGTATAACTAAAATATCTCCCTAGATTTTAAGGAAATGAAAAGTGATTTGTAAACAATTTTTACTTATAAACAATGCAGTAACTCCTCTCATCAGACGACAAACCTATTTTGGTCTTATTGTGACTAACTTTGAGTTAAGAGAGTTCTTCTTATGGTCTACAGCTTTTACATACCAAGATATAATAAACAAATAAAAGTAACCATGTAATTGGTCTCTCATTTCGTTCAAGTTTTTAATGCAATGAAAAGAAAGCAAGGTTCATTTTGGAAAACAAATTTTTATGCTTTTCCCTCTCTCCATTTTTTCTTCAATGTACATTTCAAAATTATCTCCTCTATAGTTTTCTTGCAGTAATACTAAGAAATCCTCTGGTCTTTAGGGAAATCACCCTCAAAAAGACAGTTTATTTAGTAAATCATCGAAACTCAAGTATTTTCACTTTTATTTTGCATTTCGTTGTTCCCAAGGACAATACTGTCCAACAATTTTACATATGCTCTGTTAAAAGAACCGGAAAATCCTATCAGTCACAAACAACCAGGAGGAAGAGTACAATTCATTAATTTGCAATCTAGTTGCTTTTACAAATAGTTTATATCACAATTCATCTTCAGGTAAATCCCATTTCCTCTAACAAAACATTTATACATAAAAAATCGCATTCCACGATGCTAGTCAAAGGGAAAGGGTTGTAAATTCAGGAAGACAAATGACTATAAAGTAAAGATACAAAACACCAGACAGAAAACACCAACTGTTTACTCTAACTATCAAATATCAGACTAGCAGAAGTACACACAAAACTCTCCAAAAAATAATTAAAAACTTGGAATGCCCCTTGATGTAGCCCTAGTTTTGTTATCATCAGCCAAAATTTTCCTCTCATTCAAACTTAGTCGAGTAACTCCATGATGCAAAACAAGTTTTATGAACTTTCTACAAGATGATTATATACATACAGCAAATGTGAAGGCTTGTAATGAAAAGGATTTGATAATCATACAGAACAAAAAGTTTTAGCATGAACAGCCTTCCTGGCGAATTTCTAAAAGGGGGACACAATGCAGAACTCAAACTAATAATTGTCCCTATTCTATGTAGCAGATTAAAGTGCTTTTCATTGTTTGTAGATTATGTCCAAGTCATGCCACCAAATCTCCCTAATAGATGGAGCATCACTCCAAACAAACAGAAGGCTATGCAGTTACTTTTGTCATCACAACATAAGCCCAAGTTGCATGGAGAAAAATCATTACCATTCTTCATTATACCCCAAACCCTGTAATCTGTGACTATCATCACCAACACATATTTGAGTGAACTAATTCAACAATTCCATGAATAATATACATAAGAACTACCCTCATTCAGAATATACACGAGAAGTAATCAGCCTTTTGGTGAAGTACACATTCGACACATCGCTGGTGACAAAACTAGAGAATGGCGGCAACAGCGACGGTAAAAGTGGGAGACACAAAGAACCTTTGAAACATTGCTGCTGCTACTTGTGCATCACAATAAGAAAAAAGAAAGAAAAAACCACGTTCATCCATCCTAGTTCAACCACCCCCAAACATCATCTTAGACCTTCAACCAAGCCCTCTAATTCCCTCTGTCCAAATCTCCTACCATGAAGATCAGCGTCCCTACACCTTGCCGCAAAGTAAAACAAAAGCCAAGTAACCATGAAGTAAACCTCCATGGTGGACTGAAACATCTTGGCGAAGGACCTCCCGCAAACCCGGCCTAAACCCCACCTGACAAAGGACCCACAAAGTATAGCCTCCAAGCACTTAACCTGAATAGCCTGGTTGAACATAGTAGATATCAAATAGCACCCTTCCTTCACAATCTCCCTCCCACTCTTCCTTGAGTCCACAATGGCAACCCAAGCATCCACAGAGAATATAAAAGCAACAAAAGTATCCACCAGAAACCAAGTAAACAAGAACCCAGAAATCTCTCTCTCAAATCCCCTAACCCAAGGAGACATAACAGAGAAGGGCATCAATTTCAACCTCACAAAGAGCTTGAAAAACGAGTACTGATCCTCAATTTCTCCGAAGTACCACAACCCCAGAAGCTGAGTCAACGCGTCCCTCACAGCCCAACGCATCAGAATAAACCCCGAAAGCCTCTTCAGACCTAACCTCGAACCATCCCAAACCAAAACCGTAACGGAGCTAAACCTCCCCAACAGATCATTCACAACGGAAACGAACACAACACCCAACACCCACGAATACGTCACGAGAAAAACGAGAATCACCCATCCGTAGGCGGCGGAGAGGAAACTCACCAGAAAAAACAGCGCCGCCGCGTCCCGACGACCCACCTCGATCCCCTTCACGAAAAATTGCAAATCCACGCCCTCCTTCCTCTCCGCGTTCTCGTTTCGCTTCTCCTCCTCGCTATCGTCGTCGCGAGGCGTTCGCGACGACGGGGAGGACAATCCTTGGGTATTGAAGGTGGTTCCAGAGCGGATGACTTGAGAAACCCTAACTCCGTCGTCGGCGAGGAGATCGGAGAAGGCTGAGGTGGGGGAAAAGGGGAAGAGGGTGAGAAGAGTGGCGTTGGCGGGGGATTTGGGGATGGAGCCGAAGAGGGAGCGGTCGTCGTCGTCGTCGCCGGAGAAGAAGTCATCGTCTAGGGTTCCGACGCGGGTGAGGTGGAGGAAGGGGCGGCGTCGGTGGCGGAGGGCGTGGTTGGCAGCTGTGGATGGGAGGTCGTGGCCGTGGTCGTGATGGTGGGCGTTGCCGGCGAGGTCGAGCCGGGAGAGGAGGGCCCGGAGGGAAGGGTCGCGGTCGATGAAGGAGGTGACATGGGCGGTGCCTGTCTCGACAAGGGTTCGGAAGGAGAGGGTTAGCAAAGAGAGGAAAAGGAATGTGATGAAATTGGATGAGAACGATGACAGAGATTCCTTCAATAGGTGCGATGTGGAACGAAGGTGATGCAGCCGTGGGTGGTGGTCGCTCATGGCGATTCAAAGAATGCCTCCGATTTGTTTCGTTCGTTACGTTCTGATTTCCTTTCTTTTCTTGCGATTTTCTTTCAACAAAGGTAAGAGAAGGTGGTTGTCGCTGGCTGGCTATGACTCTGGGAGTTTTCCTCACGCGCTTCGGTAGGGCCGTGCATTGAACGCTCTAGGTGACAATACGAGAGGAGACTCTGAGGTGAGATGAGAAGATGAGAATGAAAAGATGAGTCGTCTCGTCGGGGATCTTGATTTGGGCTTCCACTTCAGAAACCTTTACTTTACCACGATAAAACAAAACCGTTAAAATGAAACTACCGCTTTTGCAAATCACTCTTTATTCATGTCTTCAATTATTTAAGTTATACAAAAAAAAAAAAGTTTAAGTAAATTTCAAGTTAACAATAAATTTTATATTTTTATTTATTCAGTATTTAAAAAATTTAAATTTATAAATTAACGTGGTCATTATTTTGTTTTTCACTTTACTTAATTGTTATTACTTATTATTTTGTCAACTTAAGGTTAACATAATATATAAGTTTTATTATTCAGTAAACAAAATTAAGTTGTTTGATATTAAATAGCAAGATATTAATTATATTACTCAATTAAAAAGATTAAAGGATAAAAATTCAATTAAAAAAATATAAATGTTGTAGTAACTAAATAAATTTAATAGAAAAAATTATAGTGATGCTTAACATAATCTAATTTGGAATATTTAAAACAAATTAATAGAAACTCAATTAAAAACATTTACGTTCATAATAAATTTGAAATTTAATTAAATTTAAAAGAAAATCATAAATTGATCAATTTGATTACAAAAGTAAAATTATCGTTGAGGTTGATTTAATTTTTATTTTTTTAATTTTGTTTTAAATATTCAATTAGGTTTCCTAAATTTTTTTTCAATTAAGTCATCTTATTTTAAAAGTTGATTCGATTAGTATATACATATGGCGTATACAGAATTTGTGATCAAAACCAAATAAAAGTGATCGTATAACAGACATACATGTTCAACTACACCACTTATATCACAATTAACATTCACATCAACTAGTACTTAAAGATCACCAACTTTTTCATCTATTCCCCTATCACTCAAACCCTGACCTTCATACTTAGTCCAACTCTCCACCTAAAACTCAAACACAATCCAAATCTCCACCTCAAACTCCATCTATTTGGGTTACACAACCATGTACTTCTTTCCCACACAATATTACTGACAAATGGCATAAAAAATGACACAATCCACAACATTTTTTACCTAGAAACAAGTCGCAACAGTAAACTAGTGAAAAAAACCCAAAATGAAACCCACGTTCGCATAATAATAATTTAAACTCACCTTTGATACTGAACGCCTTTGAGACTCCGAGGAAAAACACTCTAATTCACAAAATCGATACATTAATTCTTCTCGCATAATGTTTTAGTTCAAATCTATCACGAATTTTTTCTCCCATCTCTCTCAAGTTAAACACTTTTTCATTCTCAATTTTTACCATAATAATTATAAAGAAAAAGTCCACATTAGAAACAAATAACATCACCACATTGCACACACTTACCAACTATCCATCCGTTGTTAACGATATTAATGTTGTTAATAATTGGGACCAAATTGGATTAAATTTTAAAAAATAGAACTTAATTAAAAAAATAATAGAAGACTTAATTAATAATTGAACTAGGACCAAAAAATTATTTTAATCATTTATTTATATTGTTTTTCCTATTATACTTGCATCTAAAATTTAATTGTTTTTCTTTTATGATGTGCATGTGGATGAAGATTTTGACAACTTGCAATTACATGAATATTATTTTAAGAACAAAGGTAAATGTTGTATTATTTATTCAATAATCATAATAAATACATTTAAATTTCCTTTAATTAATAAAAATATCTATATATAAATATTATTGTATTTTTTAAATAAATTTAAGATCCATTTACAGAAAGAGTGGGTATTTTAGACTAGTATATTATTAGCGCATATTTTTTTTTTATAAAATTGAAAGTAATTTATTTAAATGGAATACACTAATATCGTTAGAATTGATTTAAAAATAATTTCAGAAATATTTAATAAAATTATAAATTTAAATTTAAATAAAAATATAATATTTATAAAAAAATAAATTTGATCTCAATTTAGACAGAAATAACAGTGTTACATTTAAAAGAAAAATAAAATAAAATTAAATTAAAAAATAAATATAAGAATCAAATTGATTACAAGATAATAATATCTAATTGAATCAATTTTTTTAAAAAAAACAATTAAAAGAAAAAAAATAAAGGAACATACTTAATTCAATTCAACAAAAATTTTAAAAATTGGAAGCAAAACACTAATTTGGCAAAAAAAAAAAAAA
>Ga0209589_1005582_pt1 | contig 21292 bp, 6 predicted proteins | sample CowpeawhiteBW_FD_187525 | JGI IMG/M metagenome (GOLD analysis project Ga0209589, IMG submission 187525) | Root nodule microbial communities of legume samples collected from California USA - Cow pea white BW (SPAdes) (version 2) | ecosystem: Host-associated > Plants > Roots > Nodule | place: USA... | reverse complement strand
TTTTATTTTTTTTTTTTTTTTTTTTTTTTGGTAAAATTCTTGAAATTTAATGATTTAATGATTACGATGTATTTTTGAGGGCCTATGAGCTTAACCTTTTAAAGAATTGTTAATTTAATAAGGGGCTAAGAGAACAACTAGATTCGATCTTGAATAACTACTTCAATCAACAATAAGGAGTTGATGGTGAAAAAATATGTAGAGAGGAAAATGACAGAAACAAATTATAAAAAGCTAAAAATAAACATTAGAAAGTGATGAAACCACGGATATAGAGAAAACACTTTCGAAGAGATGAGGGGGCTTATGAAAAATAGAGAAAAAAAAGATACAAGAACGAAGATTGAATTGCATTTAGTGAAAAATTTAAAACCATATACAAAACTCAAATGAACTTATCATTCGTAGTTAGATATTTTCTAAAGCAATCAAACTTAAGGTTTTATATGAACTATAGATGATAAAATCAACAAATAATAGTTTGTGTACTAAAATTTCACAAAACATGTGAAATCACAACTCGAGGTTAATAAAACCAATCAAATTATAAATGACTAAAGAAAAACACAATTATTTTGTATTTTGGTATGCCTATAAAAAAGACTATCAATTCATAACTAACAAGATATGTTTTATTAATAGTTAATAAACAAGAGTATTTTTTTATACCACTCTTAACTTACAACACAACTATTTTCTTACTAGCTTATACAAGCTATGTACATAAGTATTCATTCATATGCTTCTTCACGATTTCATTAGTATTTATTGGCTAGTTCTTGCAAGTTTTACAAGACATGTATTCTTTGTTGATTCTGAACGATACAAAATACTTTATTAGAAGAAAGCTCATTTTGATGATAGCAAAATACAACATTAAAATGACGATATGAGTGGTTATCGAAGTAACATGTGTAACATTGCAAATAAGAGTTAAAATAATGTGACAAGTTGTTCAATGACGATTATTATCATATAACATTTAATGCTTCTGGTTTATAATACCAACATAATATAAATGAATTAATTTCTACTGATAAATTGTTTGAATAGGGAATTCAATGATCTATGTTAAAATGGTTATAGTGTGACATATATTACATATCTAAAATGTGATCAATTCAACAAAGTTGTATCAAGTTTACATTGTACAGACCAAATGATATAAACTTATGATATCAAAACAATATTGAAGTTTGCACTTGACCTAACCAGATGATATAGTGCAATGCAATTATCAAACGACTTCGAAGAATGACTGATTATAAGGCTTATCAATGAATCAATCAGATGATACTTGTCTAGACGAGATAAACTACTAATGATATAAGTTAGAAATCATTTGATTTAATAAGATCAATTGATACACATTGAAGTTTATCAAATGATACAAGTTTGATCCTAGTAGACACTACAAGCTAAACTAATCAAATGATTCAAGACTAACTTATTAGACGATACAAGTTCAACGGTTCAGATGATTCATGTCTAACTTATTAGATTATACAATTTTGACTTGATAAAATGATATGAAGTTATTGATGAGAGACCTCTAGCTAAGGGACTAACCACTAGAGTCATGGCTAGGAGGATACAAGAAGAATGAGCCTCCTCTAAGCATTCAAGGCCCAACATGAAGTTCACATGGGCTAAGGAAGATTGAGTGTTCCATGTGCAATCTACTCCAATTAGCACCCTTAAGCATGTTCCATGTGACTTGCTTAGTTGGCAAGTCACACCATCCTAATGCTATCTTTTTGGCTCCAATTACCACATTCTAGATCCTTTTTCACACCATTTTTCTAGACAATCTAGCTCTCCTTTTCTCCTATAAATAGAGAGCTTAGGGTCTTGTAAAATCATTCATTAATATAGTAGAGAAACTCTATTGAGATGACTCTAGACACTTCTGCTTTTGTGAATCAACTTAGGCTAGAGTTTCCCTTAGTGGCTTCCTCTAGCCTCATTCATTAAGTATTGACCTAACCTCACTTGAGAACTCCCTCCAAACACCATAGTCTCACCTTCTCATAACCATAGGTACTTGTTTCTACGCCTTCATCTACTCCATGGAAGTCTCCATCCTATGCGCAAGGCTTCCTTCCATGAAGATGGACTCATCATGTGGTATCATGAGCTTTGGTTGATCAAGCTTCGCTTCAAGAGATAAGTTCATCTTCTTATAAGCAACACTTTTATATTTGTTAGCAAATTTAGTGTTGCCTAAAGCCAGAAATGTTGTAGTGTTAGTGTCTTCTTCTTTTAATTTTGTGTTGTTTCCATTACTTCACTACAAAAAAATTATCATTTAGTGGAGGTTTTTTTTTTCAATCCGCGGGAGTTTTCGCCCTCCGCAAATTAATTTGCGGGGGTTTTTCAAACCTCTATAGTTAGAGTTGCCACAAATTATTTGCAGAGGTTTTTGACAACCCCTGGTATCCGAGTTATATTGCAGAGGTTGTTTTGTGGAGGGTTTTAACCTCTTCTATTGGTCACTATTATTTTGTGGAGGTTTAAAACCTCCTTTATTTTGTAATTACTCACTCACATACATTTATAATTTATTAATTTAATGAAATTATTTTTATAATAAAAAATAAATAAAATATAAAAATTCATAAAGTACACAAAAATTAACTAAAATTAATTTCATTGATGATTTGATAAAATATTGACAATTACAATGTAAATATAAAAATAGAAAATACATCATGTCGAGAAAAAAATAACATAATGTTCTAAATATAAAAAACTTGGTTCGGAAAACGAATTTTCTTCTTTCACATTAATCCTATTTGTTGTTGCTCCAAATGCTTGCAGCCTTGAATCCAGTAGACTAATATATAAAGTTCATCACCTATAAAAAAAAATAATTGCAATTATAATGCATCATAATTTTGAACAAGTGCATAAATTCACTGGCATGTCATTTTTCACAGCAAAATTCTAGTTCAATAACCTTCAAATATGACAGTAATTATTGTCTATGAAATATCTGCATTATATAGGTCATTATAATTGATATTATAGTACACCGTAAAAAAATTAACAATTTGACAAAGCATTAGTTAATATTCGATGTACCATGTTCACTATCTCTGTCAATGTGTGAACTTGAACTTGAATTGCTCGAATGACCAAGGGCCTAGTTAAAAGAAAAGAATATATACAAGTTATATTCAAGCATGATGCAAATAGAAACCACATTACGCAAAAAGTAGTGTTCTTATAATTCAAAACATGAATAACTAGTCTTGTTTATAGCTTTGTTATTGAACTTCCCTTCGGGAATGAATTTAATAATATTTTTCCAAGGAAAAAAGATAGCAGACTAATTATATTCTGCTAAAAAAAACCTAGCCATTTTAATGAAAATGATAAATCCAATTCTACATACCAATCTATAAAGAGAAATTAAGAAGAATGTCACAAATTAGCATAGCTCCTGTATTCCTTATTCTACCATCCTGTAATGAAGAAAGATTAAGATGTAAGAGTATTTGTACCTCTTCTTTTGTACACAGCAGAATTAATATCAGTTTCCTCATGATGGTAAAATATGCTAAAGAAAATCAACTAAATATGATAAACGGAGACAATATCATGAGGGAAATTTACAAATATGATAAACTTAGCTAAAGCAGAATGTGACTTGTCCTCATTATTCTCTAGTTTTGACACAACTCATTTGCCTCTACCCTGCGAGTAGAAAGATAGAGTTACAATCTGAGATAATAAAAAAACAATCGTTTAATCCATATTGTACCTTCAAGAAAAGTGAAGCATAAGAAAAGTGGTGTTAAAAGGTATCTTATCCAGAGGCAATGGAATCGGCTACAAGGCTTCTTAATAACTGAAAATCATGTAGAATGTGATATTTTTGGGACAAACATGTAAAAGAGGGATCAATTTTTTCTCTTTTAAATTCCAACTCAACATAATGACATGCCAAGTTATACCAACCTGATTTTGAAACACAATAATTTATCATTAAGCAATAACCGCTTTATCCATGAAGGCTTCTCATATTCTCCAGTTAATTATGTTTTCCATTGTGAAATTGTTGAGTCCAATACATTTAAAGAGGTTAATACCAAATTATTTCCTTCATCCTGTAACAGATAACCTAAAACAATTTGAATGTCGTTGCATTTTCTCTCTAGCAAAATATGGTAATTACAATCAAAACACCTCCGTTAACAAATAAAGCATAACAATATAACTATTGTTATAGATACTTAAGCAACCAACAATTTTTTTAAAAATCAAAACATCAGAGACACTTCTTGTTCTAGATAATCTAAATCAAGCAAGACAAAGCAAAACTAAAATGTATGTCGACACCAACTAAAAGCGGCAAACTTATTATGTAATAGTGAGAAGGCTAAAATGAAGTGCATTCCCTCAATTTAAAGGTGGGAATGCAAATTTTGGTCACAGATTAGCACACTTTCGAAAGATAATCAAATTCCAAAATACTATTCAACCTAGGAATTTCATCAAACAAGTAATGGGCAGCAAAAACATCCCCAGTCACAAAATACATCACCATCAAATTATTACCCACAATAAACTTTCAGATGATCAATAAACCTATGTAAATATAAGGGTTTCGTGAAGTTACCAGATTATTTCACAGAACCAACACCCTCGCCCTTACAATGCTCGTTAGAGCCAACAACTCTAACACCGAAGTCATGAGCCCAACGCGTCTTCAGGGTCGAACACCCCAACCACTTCAACGACCTTCCACCACCATGCCTTCACCGCCTACCACTCCACTTGGACAGTTGAAAACTTTTTTATCGAAGTAAGGAAACCTTGAACTATTTCTAGGGTTCTGAAATAAAATTTGTGAGTGAAACTATTTTGTATGAAAACGCGAGACGAAATCGCTGAGAGAGATAGATGAGAAGGAAACTGAAAATGAAACAGAGGGGGGAAATGAAAACTTTAATATTTGCGGAGGTCTTAAACCTCTCTACAAAAATATTAAACCCCCTGTTATTATTGTCATTCTAGAGGACTTACAAGATTATCCTAAACTATATTAATTTGCGGAGGATTTTTAAAACCTTCCCAAAATACCATCCACTAAATGGTAAATTTTTGTAGTGCTTGTTTACTTGTCTTGAATTTTCTTCTTCATTACATTTCGCATTGAGGTTGATTTTTTTTTCATTCATGTGTGCCCTAAAGTTTGCATTTTAACTTAATTTTTTTTTGTTTGTATCCAAAGGTAGAGTGTTTCAGGTCTAAGATATTGTTCATAGATTCATAGTTGGGAAGATTTGGGGGTGATAAACTTCAAATGGTCATAACTTTAAATTGGTTACAAATTCTGGAAATTTTTGTGGTGTATTCTTGAATTGTATATTGATTTTTCATGGTTTCAATGGAGAAAAACATTAATGCAAAAAAAAATCATTAAAATAGATGTTAATTGACGTTTGTTCATAGACAATAGATGTCAATTTAATGTCCCCCTCTATAACGTCAAACCTTCAACAAACGTCAAAAGACTAAAATAACATACTTTAAAAGCCTTTTTATGTTAGTGACTTCCCTTTCATTTAATGAGATTACATTAGAAAAACATACAACCAAGTACATCACATTTAGTACAACCCATAAAGTACATAGCTTTCTAATGACAACATATGTCACTTTTGCAACATTTTATGGAATTTTAAACAACTTACAAACAAGGACTATGTTAATCAAACCCAAAAAACACATCATCCCTATTAACAACTTAACCCATTTTTCAGAAACCATAAGGGATTTTTCCAAATTATAGATCTTTCTCCATTTCTACCATTAGTAGCATCCCTTTCACCCTTAAAATTTTTCATTTCCACACTGATGTTCACAAAAACCATACAGAAACAAACATTTTGTTAACAGGAAACACTCATTGTCAAGAGGAAAAAATATACGTCCAATAAAAATTAAAACCATAGATCAAACCTTGTAGTTAGGGCAACCCTAAAATTGTTTTCCACGATTCTTAACAATTTTAGCCACTCTCAACACTACAACCTCCCAACAATGGCAAATTGATGTTCCACCCAAGTCCCTAGACCAACCACCAGGGGAGGGGACATTATGGTTTTGTGTCCGCCACGAACAAGATGAATAAACCTGATTGCGAAACATGGGACACTTCATCAACTAGCACTGTTCAGGGGTAAAGAAGAAATTACGAAAGAGAAGAAGACAATGGAGACCCTAAACCACTCATTAGGGCAAACTTGAATCTTCTCCTTTAAAAGGGAAACCTTGACACATAAACAACCCCATGTACACTTTACAGTTAAGATTTTTGACACATATATGTTATTCATTGCCACATCACCACACTCTTAACGTTGTTTCTGATAAACTAACGAGGTGGACTTGATTGATCCACATTAAAGAATTTGGGGGATAAATTGACACTTTTTTAAAAGCGGAGACCAATTTGACACACTTCCACCAAAGTGAAGATCATCCGAGTAATTAAGCCATTAATTTAAAAGTGAAAAACAACAAAGAGACAATTTTAAAAAGTGACAAACACAAAAAATAAAAGCAAATATATATTAACAAAAAAAAATACTAGATAGAGGAGATTATTAGAATGCTAAACTACGGAAAGCAAGATATATGACGAAATATAAATGTTACGAAAGAGAACAAAACAAATTTGTCACAAGGAAAAAAAATTAAAAAGAGAAAATTTTGAGGAAATGTGTAAATTTCGAAGTTCTCATAATTCTAGCATTTCCAATAAAAAGAATTTAATCACTTTTTATGCTTGTAACTTATGATCAATACCTAATTCTTTCACTACTAAAAAAATTCATATTTCTTGTCAATTTTGTTTTGATTTTTTTTGTAGGAAATACTCATAAATTTTGTTATGAAAAAGAATTTGCAGGAAATTGCTGCCAATTTTTTTGCAAAAGATTTTGTATAAAACACTTTTCGCAACAAATTTTGTAGAAAATACTTGTGAATTTTATAATTTTGTAGGAAATAATTATCCACGAAGGAATTACCTGCCAAATAAATTCTTAGAAAAAATAGTAGGAAAAAGTCTTTTCTTGCAAATTTTTTTAATAAATTTACAAAAAAATTTCCATGTAATATGAAAATTTTTAGTAGTGTTTTTTTCAACATAATTTGGACTAATATTTTATAGAGATCTTTATTCTTTTTCCTAAGTTGCAAATATTAGCTTTTTTGTGCCAAGGACTTAGATACATAAATATTAGGAAATAATTTATATATATATATATATATTCTTAAATTCATATTAATATAAAAATATTAGATTTATCAAGATACGTTGATAATTACAAAAAAATTATTGATAAATTAAAATTATCGTTGACTTATAGAAGAGTAAAAAAAATTATCGATAAAATGTTCTTCGATAAATTTTATAAACGAATAGAAAAATTTGCTGATAATTGTCAATAGTCAAACTCATCAATAAATATCTTTTGGTATGTATTTGTTAATAAATTTTCATTAGAATTTAGTGATGATTTATTTTTTGTCGATAAATATTGATCTTCTTCCTTTCCTCCTCTTCTTTTTCTCCTTCCGTTCTTGTAGCTATTTATATCGATAACATGTATATAACAAAAGAAATTTAAATGACATTTCATTATTTCTTACAAGCTATATATCTAAGTTAATTTGTAATTGATTTTGATTTCATATCTTCTAAGTATGGAATAAATTATATATATTTATAAATACTTGAGAGTAAATAGGTTGACAAGTTTACCAAGTTTGTGAACCTTGTTAGTATATCAATTTGCGATGGAACCATTTTGTTTATGTTTTTGTGGAAACACTTGTAGTATTTTTCATTAATATATTATTTATTATTGATAAAAAAAATAGTTTACCAATTTTTTCTTACTTTGTCAATTTTACTTTAACTAGAAACAAGTATAAGTATATTTCTATTATAAGAAAATTATATAATCGAAAACAAAAGAAAAAAAAAAGAGTGAAAGAAACAGTGGTGACGTGTAAAGAATTTGGTGTGTGCACATCGTGTTACACATTTCTGCGTGTGGTTATGTTGTAATTTATGGTGCAGTGCAGGATTAGACATTGATGACAGAAGTGGAAAGAGTAAAAAGAGTGTAGTATTACAAATTGATGACACAATTCCAAGTGGTTAAAGGGATATAGAGAAACAGATCCTTCTATCTTCTTCAAGCCAATCAAACCAAAAAGGAAATCCCATTAGAAAAAAAAAGAAAAGTAATTGATGATGCGATCATCGCAGTGAGATAATGAAGTCATCATTATTAAACACACTATATGAAGCACGTTAGGAACAAAATATGATAATATATTAATACGTGTGTGACATCGTTATCTGAATTGCGAGAATATGTGCTTGTAAGATTATGTTAAAAGCAGCTCATTAAAGATTCCACGAACGATGATGATTTCAGCACAAAACGTGTATGTGTGGATCCACCCTTTTCTTTAGAAACAAACGTGTGGTGTTTTGTTTTTTAGTGATTTGTTGCCATGGCATGCCACCTTTCTTTTTATTTTTTCTTGGGTGACGCGGCAACATAATCTCAAGTCATAAATCTAAGTCATCACCAACTAGAAAGCAGCCTTAGGTAAGTCAGAAGAGAAAGTGAGAATGAGTGAGATATATTAAAAATTTCAGATTAACTTAAAAATAAAATAGATTTATAAGAAGAAAAATCATTACCAACAATTTCGGGAAAAAAAAATAAAACAACTAAGATAGGTTAAAAAGATCATATTATTATAGTTAGAGATGAGAAGAATTTACGATATATAAATTACAGGTGAATTTTATAAGATTTAAATAAATTAAACTTTATTTTTTTAAATGACATCAGAATCATTTAAAAAATTTATTATTATAACTTTTATTTTGTCAAGTTTATAATATCAAAATATGATTAAATATGTTCTTAATTTTTTAATTTTCGGTGAAAATTGAAATTAGTTTTTCTTCGAAATTTTGGTCTAATTTAGTTTCTTGATTTTAGAAATACGTGAATTTAGTCATTTTAATCAAATTTTGTCAAGTTTATTTTTCAAACATGTTTCATGATATCATTGATTTGTTTACACCGTTTTAACATATTTTCACTTCAATATTAGTTAAAAAAATGTTTGAAATATTAAATAAATTTAATAAAATTTGGTTAATTAATTAAATTCACATAATTTTAAAATTGGGGAACTAAATTGAACTAAAATCTTGAAAAAAAAAACTAATTCCAAATTTTGTGAAAATTAAGGGACAAAACCTATCAAAATATAATTCAAGTCATAATAAATCTTAGTCATCATCAACTTAGAAAGCAACCTTGGGTGAGGCAGAGGGGGAAGTGGATACAAGTGAGGCACTTAAACGAAATTAATTACTTGAATAGTAAATAAAATTAGGTATATGAGATAATCATAGAACTTTTTTTTAATAGGGAGAAAAGTTGAATGATAAAGATAAATGGGAACTTTTGCTTTTGCTGTTGGGGTGAACAAGGATAAAAAATACTATATTAAAACGAAAACACAGGGATGAAAGACGTGGAAAATAATGGGGTTCCTCACTCACTTGTTATTATTCTTGTTGTTGTTGTTCTTCCATAGAAGAAGCTTTGTCGGAATTTGTTTGGTTGATTTGTGATAAGGGTGTTCTGACATATGGGAAAGAGATGAAATGGCACCCAATATCCTTCAGATTACCTTTGGGATTCTTTATTATTAAAAGTGAGAGACACACTTTTGCGCTGTTTTTCTAAGATCAAAAGGTGACTTGCGTTCATATTGTGAAAGAAAATTAACAACATCGACCACCTTCAAAAAGTTGATCAGATTATGTTTAAGAGATTAATTATTCATCAACTAGTTATAGTACACTCAAATTCTATTGGTTGATTACACTTTTACTTCTTTCTAGATACAGGATTTCAGTCTACATTTTTTTTTATATTATTACTACAGTGCAACTTTAAAATATATTGATCTTGATATATTTAAAAAATATTAAAGTTAACGTATATAAATGTATTTTAAATTCTAGTATAGAAACAATACTAATTAAAAGTTCGGTAGAGAATTTTCGAACCAGGATAGTATTTTAACATCAAACATTTAGTGGAATCTAAACTCTTATTGGAGCACTTTCATTTATAAGTTTTCATTTTATTGATTGAGTTATTGAAGCATCTCAAGAGTGTAATTTTAATCTTGATTAAATTTTAATGGGTGTAAATTAAATATCAAATAACATGATTTTGTAGGATTTAGTTTCTTCTTTAACTCAAATATGTTGATTTTAAATTATGTATGGCACATTTAAAAGTCGGAAATGGTAAAATTGGAATATGTTAAGGATTCAGTTGCTAAAATTATAATTTAGAAGATTAATTTTTTTAATAAAAAATTTGAGAATTGATCTCTAGTTTAGACATGGAGATATAATTAGGAATACCATTATATATATTCCAAAAACAGATCGATTTTTTGGGAGGAAAACTATACCTCCCATATATAGGGAAAAAAACAAAATTTAAATGATTAAAATTTCACATTTGCAATAATAGAAAGAAAGAACTAATTTGTATAATTTGTATAATTATGATATTCTATGATCAAGTTGCTATTAGATGCCGAAAGATTAAACTATCACATTTGTAATAACGAAAAAAAAAGGAATTAGCAAAAATAATTACATATAAAAAATTAAAATCCAATTATTATATGCTTGAAAAGAAAAAAAAAATTAAATTAAATTATTTTAATATATGTGGTGTGAGTTGAAGCTTGATTTCCACTTAAAAACTATTTATTTCACTGCCTTATCTTATATACTTTCACCAATAGGATAAAATAATAATGATAATAAAAAATAAAAAATAAAAACACTCTGCTCCAAAATCCATTATAAAAGGTTGTGGGAAAGAATATGATTATAGAGAGGAAAGGGTAGTGGTTGTGCTTAAGTTCTGTGCATGGGATTAGTTAAAAGTGGTTTAGGGCATGATTGGTTTGGTGAATTAACCACACTTTGGTGCAGTCTAAATTCGGTTTTGAAAGTGATTAGACCCACAAAACACAAACAACATTGTTTGAGGGATTATTATTGAAAAGAAAAGAAAAACAAAATATAGTATTTATTTATTTATGATTAATTTAATATACTTGTGGTGTAGTATCTAAAAGTACTACATATTTGATGCAACCATAATTTTATGAGATTTGGTGGACTTTGACGTTTATATTATTTTATTCAGCAGCCCTAAAAGTGCAAACCGACAATTGACCTATTTGATATGATAAACAATAATCTAATTATATATTCATATACTTTTGATTGCCACAGGAGCATGGCAGAAGATCATCACCAAAAACAATTATATTTTTTTTAAATCAAAATATTTATTGTTTTCTTTTGAATTTTAATCATTGTTGAATGATGTTACAAATTAGGGTTTGAATTTTGGATAGATATATAGCCTTCTAAAAAATACGGAATAAAGTTGAAAACGCTTCTATTTTAATTTGCTGAATTTTTCTTTTTTTTTCAATTTATTTATGTTTCAGTCATTAATCTCATGAATTTTTATAAGAAAATGGAAGTAATTTTCACATGGAATACACGATTGAATTAATAATATAACAAAATGTTCAGAAAACATCATGGAAACATTATTCTTTGGAAGAATTGTGCATAGGTTGTTGGAGAAATAATAATCAATTTTAATCAGAAAAATGGAATATTATCTTTTAATGAACATAAGAGATAGTGAATATGTGATCGTTCTTGATGAGATAGAAACACTCGTTTCTAGAGAAAAAGAACATTGCAAACAAAAAATAAAACAAAATCTCAAGAATCTTACAGAAGAATAAGATCTTATCTGAAAGAGATTTAAAATGCAATAAAGAGTGAAACACTCGTCTCTGAAGATAATTTCAATGAATTGAGTAACCGTCCTAATCTTTTTCAGATAAACCTTAATAATATCTCATTCTTTGGGAAATTTATTAAATACCATCAATTGTAGATTCGGAAACATCTTAGGTAATTAGCTTTAAAAATAATTAATGATGAACAGTATCACTGCATGTGGAGTTGTTTAGGACAGCAAAATGATGCATTTTAATACTATTGATTCCCTTAATTTTTGAGAAAAAAAAAAAGTTCGAAAAATATTGATTAATACTATACTTTATAGCACATAAATAAATTAATATAAATATTCAGATAATTAGCATAAAAATGAAGTGCAAAGCAATGATTGTACTAGGTGTTCACTTCCCTTGTCTGGAAGTCTGGTCTAATCATTGGTCAAGCTCAAACCTCAATTTTCAGAATGCAAGCAAAATTTCATTGTCAAATTAACATGCTAAGCCAAAAGTAGCATCTAAATACAATTTTTAGCATAATTGTGAATCCAGTATTATATCAAAAGTATCAAGTAAAATTTATATAGACAAATAATAAAGTAAAATGACATATATGCATGGAAATATTTGCCTGAAAATCATTTCAAAGATTTTAGTTTGAACAAAATATCATTTAATTGGTGGTTCATGTGTTGCCTACGTAATCTTATGGTTGGTGTCCTAACTTGTGAACCAAGATTTAAATTTTTTGAAAATCATTAATATACATCTGAACCAAGATTCTTCCAAAATTCACAACTAGAGTACTTATTGAGAAGGTTGTTAAATCATTTTTACACATTAATTCCACATATACCTATTTCATAGGATAATATGATTAGGGTGAATTCAATGTCACCTCTTTAAATTTCGATGTTATGAAAGTCGCTACATAGCAAAATCCCTTTTGATAAAAGATCTTCAAGGTATACATATATGCTTCATGTGTATGCTATGTAAACAACACTACTAGAAATAAGTTTTTTAGCGACTAAAATTAGTGACCGAAAAAATTAGGTCACTATTTGCGGTCGAAATAGCTACCGAACGATATTTGTTGCAAATTTGCTTCTGAAATAGCAACCGGTTACCTTTCAAGTGACAACAATATGGTTAGCGACTAAAATAACAACCGAACTTTTCAGTAACAAAAATCTAGTCGCTAAATTGGTTGCTATTTATTCAATTTGGAAGCAATGTTTTTAGCAACTGAATTAGCGACCAATATGGGTCTTGTATTAGCAACTGAATATTTGGTGATCGCTAAATATATGTAATATGTTAATTAGCGACCGAAATACTTTGGTCGCTAAATGTAATGTATTTAGTGACCGAATTAGCGACCAAATAAATATTTTACTAGCAACCGAAAAACTGGTGGTCGCAAAATATGTATTATGAGGTAATTAGCGACCAAACAATTTCGGTCGCTAAATATAGTGTTTTTGTTGACCAAATTAGTGACCAAAAAGTTTTAGTTGCCAAATATGTTTCAAGTTTTATTTACTAACTAAAATATAACTAAATAAATGTGTAATGATATTAATTTGTGTAACAACTAAAACAATGATCGATAATATTATTAACAAAATATCTACCACAGTGACTATATAATTTGAAATAAAAGTTTTGTTTTTGAATTATATAGAATGCTAAAATATTTGCTTTATTAACAAAAAACTTTGTAATTTGAGAAGTTTCCAAATTGTTCAATATGGACTTAAGTTTTAGGATGTTGATTATTGTTATTATCATGATTATCACATTTTGGTGGTGAAAATATCAAATAGTCATAACAAAGATAATTGTGTGGTAACAATTATAATTATGATTTAAAAATATTTATGATCAAGTATTAATTTTAACATTAATATATTTATGTATGTTGCTCTCTCAATGTATAAAAAATAACTAAAGAAATTCACAAACATAATATTTTTCTTCATAAACATGTATTTATCATTATTATTGCTTTGATATGCTTTGATCTGCTTTGGTTTGCTTTAATCTTCCCTGATCTTCAGATCTACTTAGATCTTCATTGAGATCTGCTTCGACGATCTTCCTTGATCTTCTCGTCTCTACTATGATATTATTTGAGATTTGCTCCGATCTACTTCGATCTTTCTTGATCTTCTCATATCTCCTCCGATTTGTGTTGTAGGTGGCAGTGCGGTGACATTTGCTCGCGGTGACATGATGATGGAGAGAACCTAGGACGGTAGAGAAGTAGAAGAAACCATGGCTGGAAATCATCTTCTCGCTGGTCTCAGATTTTTTTACATTTCATTCGGATAACTCACGCCATCCATCCACGTTTAATCGATCTGAACTAACCTGATCCCATCAAGGGAAGGAAATATAAATAAAGATTGTCCTCGAACATGTATATTTAAGTCATTATCCTCCTTATAAGCACTCAACTATGATTTTTCCAAAATATTAGTTTTCCTTTTAAAAATATTACATTTATCACTTTAAATGAAAATTTTCATTTTATAAAATTTGTAGGTAGTGCTATAGTGAGATAGATATGTTTTGCATTTATTGCATATATTGTTTGGACGTTGTGGGATACAAGAAATCACACTACGTTTCAACCGTCAACACATTTATATATACAATCCATTGAAATACCATAATGATAGATAACTCCTCTTAAAATTATATATGACTAAAACTTTGAAGTTGTTTTTGATATTTAAACTGTTTTTTAATTCAGACAAAAAATTTTATGGACTTAGATTCTGTTATATAGTTATGAATATTCACTCCTTAACTTATTTTAGAAGATGTAAAATATTTTAAAACATATTATATTTATCAACCTAACTGGTAGTATAGCTTAGATGTCAACATTTACAATGATTTTTTATATGACAACATGAAAAACTTTGATAAATATTTGAGAAAAATGATAGATACTTTTCTGGAAGGAGTGTTATCCTTTATTATGCATTCTTTACCTTAGTTATAATTATTAAATTATTATAAATTATAAATTAAACGCAAATGTTCACAAACATCTCTATAAACAAATATATCACTCAAAACAAGATTTATAAAAACTAAGTAGACAAAATGATTCAAGTAAATGATAAAAAAAAGGTAAAAGAATTAGACAAAAGACATAAATTAAATGATAAAAAAAAGTAAAGGAAAACAATAAAAGTACCTAAAATAAATTATTAAAATAAATAAATTGAAAATTAATAATAATTAAATACATGAATGTAAATAATTGAAATGCAATTATTAAAAACATCATCTTAACTCGTCTCATAATTCAAAGATTTATGTGGGTGTATAATTTCCAACAACACTCATTACCGAATTATTTAATTGTTTTTAAAACATTAATTCTAACTATTCATAACTTCCATATCTTATATATTTAATCTTTATTAATAATAGTTTTCATAATAACTTTCATATCATATCCATTTAATCTTTACTAAAAATAGTTTTTATGCATGACATCATGGACGTTTTTTTATTTTGACATACGACCATGGTACCTCCAAATTTATTTATATTTATATAATTTTAAATATTACTTTTAAAAATTTAATATATTTTTAATATTTCATATTTTTGATTTTTTTTAAAATATCTATATTTATACATAAATAATTTTTTCTCTATTTTTGTCTACATTTATTTTTTAATTTAAACTTTAAAATAAAATTTTAAAACTAAAATAATTATTTTATTAATCTTTTAAGTAACCATTTGTTAATTTAACTTCTTCTTTTTTTAATTTGACTGATTTTTTACACATAATCATAATAAACAAAAATTAATTACAGTAAAATTATTAAAAATATTTATTTTTATTTTTATAATTATAAGAATGACAATAATAATAATTTTATTATTTTTTCTTATCATAAAAAAAATTAAATAGAGTGTTTTTATTTTTTTATATACAAATTATTTTGGGTTTAATTGTTATTTTGTTTTTTATTTTCGTTCAAAAAATTAGGTTGATTTTTTTTTTAGTTTCAATTTGATCTCGATTTTTGAAAAATTGATACAATTTGATTCTTCTTGTTAAATTTCTTGAGATAGATCAAAGTTTTTTCATTAAAATTGAAATTCTGAATAAAAATGACTTTGTTAGTGTAATGTACATAATCTTAATATCAATTTTAATGAAATGTTTTTGATCTGCTTCAAAAATGTAATGAGAAGAAACAAATTGTATCAACTTTTAAAAAATCAAGATCAAATTAACATTAAAAAACTTAAAGACCAACTTAACACCTCTATATGAAAACAAAGATAAAAACATAATTTAACAAAAAATTTGACATCCCAGGTATTGATTTAAGATCTGTTACTACATGACATATGCCATTAATAACAATTTAGTCTTCATTCTTTAAGAAAACTTCGACTATTGATTAAATTACGTGGATTATCCAAATGAATAAAATATTATGAAGGAGGTTAATCATTTTTATGCAAGCAAAATTCCATAATTCTTTTTTGGAACATAACATTCTATATTTAATTCATAAATTATGAATTCGTCACAATTTAGAACATTATGTTGAGGAAAAAGGTTGGAAATTGGGTTAATTTGGAAGAATGGCACGTGCGACGGAGTCACCTAAACGGAAACAGAGAACAGTCCGATAAATACGATAAGGGAGCGTTATAGACCAAATCATTGGGCACTATAATTATTATTATTACTTTTAATTTTTATCCTCTGTGTATGTGGCACCACAAACTTTTGTCACACGCACGTTCCCACTTGGTAGGAAATAGGAAACGGACATTATACAACGTGGACAACTTTTCCGTATGTACGTGTTTGTTTTGTTCCTTCTACAACAACAATAACGTATGTCTACTATTCTCTCTCTCAAATACCATTTATTTTAACATATACCGTCAAATCTTCCTCATTTAATTCTTCATATTTCTTCTCTTCCATTCCCACATGCTATTACATACTTTTATATATATATATATATATATATATATATATATATATATATATATATATATATATATATATTCCACTTTTAACTCACCACTAAGATAATCAAAAACTATTGTATGACAACTAGTAATTAACAAATTTTTAATTAGCAGAAGAAATATGTCTCTATTATAGCATAACTGAGTATATTGAGGTAGGATTTTATAGAGAAAAAATTCCCTTTAATGATTATATTATTGCATTGCTCACTAAAAACAAATACTAAAATTGTATAATCTAATATGTTTTATCAAAATAAATCTAATAATTTATTATAGTTAAAAATTAAATTATAAGAAAATATGAATTTACTTTAAATACATATTTTTCATTAAATTTATTTTATAGTTTTAAATATTAAAATATTTATAAAAATATTACATTAACTAAAATATTTTATCGATAATTTTTTATTTATATAATATATAAAATAAATATAAATCTCACATTAAAATTAATTTAATATAATTAAATTAAGTTAATAATCAACTTTTTAAAATATTATTGTAATTATTTAAAGTTTATGCTGTGAAATTTTATTATGGTTATTAAAAATTTCACAACGATTAAAATTACACTCAAATAAAAATAATTTTTTTAATAATTATCAAACGTAAAAGTTAAATATTTTTTTTTTCAAAAGATAGTTGATTATTAAAGCACAAAATACCAATGCTTTAGCTTATGCTTGTTGTCGGAGTAAAAATATGTAGTCAATGCATCTGTACCAAGAGAAGACTGAATATAATAATATAAAAGGTGAATTCAATTCACAATTGTAGATCCGTGATATGTACCTATAAAATTAAAAGAAAAATTATAATAACTTTTTTTTCCCAAAATTTTTACTATGAATTGATTTTTTTTTTCGTTTTATATTAATGGTACAATTTTTTAAATATTTATTAACATGTTGACTATATTTAAAAATAAAAATGATAAATCGTATTTCAAAACACTACTCTAAAATAAATAAATTATTTTAAAACAAAAATTTATAGTTTCTTTTTATTTCAAATAAAAAATAAGAAACAAAATTTTACAACTATTTTTAATCAATTCATATTTGTAATTTTATATTTTTTTAATTATTTTTTCACCAAAAGTTAATATCACTTTTAAGAAAACAACCAAAGTTTTGTTTACGTGACATAATGTTATTATAAAAGTAAAAAGTGTTTTAATTTTTATATTTAATATATATATATATATATATATGAATTTGAATATTATTTATTTCAATATGATTAATTTCATATATAAATTAATACCACCAAGAAAGATATAATCAATTTATTTATAACTTATTTTTGAAAATTAAAATCAAAGATGTTTGTTAAACAAATGCATCTCTTTCAATAAATTACTTTTTTAGAAAACTTATTGAAATACTATTCAAACTAATTATAGTAATTTTATTTAATTTTGTCTAGTTTAGTAAAAATCCTCAACTCATCACGTCTTATATAATAACATATTATAAATTTGTTTTCTTGAAATATTAGGATAAAATTTAAATCGAAAGGGTGATAACTATATATTTTAAATATTACATTTACTACAATATTTATTTTAAATACTAATAAATCATTATTTGTAAATAATAAAAATATTAGAGTTAGAATTTAACTGATAAATTCTAAATTATAAATTATAATTACCTAAGTTTTTTGCTACATATTCAAAAAATTTATATTTATCATGTAAAGTTTTTGTGCGGTCATTTTACATTTATTTGCTAGTTTAAGAATTAATTTTGATCAAACACTTTTAACTTAAATGGATATAGTACCGCATCTGTTTTTAGAAAGAAAAAACTAAAAAGAGTGTTTTTCAATGTTCACACTAATTTATTTAAGTTTGTTTGACTTATTTTTTTTTTCATAAAATTTCATTTTGTTGAAAAAATGGGTGTGCGTTCAAATTTCTTTTTCATTTTCGTTAACTATGAAATCAATATTTCACCTTGAAATTGAAATAATATCATCATTAGGATTAATAACTATATTTGACATATTATCTGATTTATAGTTTGAATATTTTTTAGGCTTTGATAGAAGAAAATGGAAAAGTGACTGACTTTAATAATAGGTTTAAATGTGTTATTGGTCCTTTAATTTTTAGGTAAAATTGAAATTAGTCGCTCTTAAAAAACTTTGAATCAATTTAGTTCTTCAAATCTGTAAATGTGTGGATTTAGTCATTTTAATTAAATTTTATTAAGTTTATTTGATATTTCAAACTCATTTTATTATAACCCATTTTATTTAAATATTTTAGTTTCTTTACACTGTTTGACACATTTTCACTTTAATGTTAGTTGAAAAAACGCATTTGAAACATCAAATAAATTAAAAAAATTGATTTAAAGGAGTAAATTTATGCATTTCTAAAAATGAGATTAAATTGGTTCAAGGTTTCCAAAAGGTACTAATTCTAAATTTCCCTAAAAGTTGAAAGACCAAAAAACATATTTAACCCTTACTAATATTATGACTTGAATTTTCAAATAAAAATATTTATCTTTAAAGATGTGTTTGGATTAGATGATGAATTTGAGGAGAAAAAAAGATGGAAGGATCTTGGATTAAGGAAAAAATGGTAAGAAATGAAAATAAATTTTATTAAAGTTTGTAATGGGTTAATAAAATTAATTAATTAAATATATTCTTAAAATTATTTTTATTGATATATTTTAATTATTTATTATATTAGAACAAAGAATACATATTTTATTTTATTTTATTCAATTTTAAATAATTAATTATATTTAATTAATTAATTATGAGATAGTTTTTATATCTATATTATTACACAAATGAGGAAAAATAACTTTCTCTCCTTTTTCTTCCCATGAATGAGGAGAAAGATGGAAGTTGAATTTTTTTTTTCTCATTTTTTAATTTCATGACTCAGTATAATTAAGTTCTAATCACCTAGTGAAATGTATTGTTCATCGCAACCAAACACACCCTAAAGAAATCGAAACTCTCATTTTGACTTAAATGGAATTTGTTACTGTACACCAAATAGTACAAAATCTCTTAAATGTCCATATGAATGACGATTTAAATGTACTTTATTATTTCAATACTTCTAAATGTCTTTTTCGAAAAAAAATGTGAAAGAAGTTTAGTTTCAAAATAAACAATACTTCAAATGTAACTATTGACTTTATCAATGTTATCTTAACGAGGTCGAAATAAAATCTAAATTATGTAGATTAGAGTTTTTGTTGTTTACAATATTTTATTTAATTTTTCAAAAAATTATGTTTTATAATATATATATATATATATATATATATATATATATATATATATATATATTATTTCACTCTTTTGCATACATAATTCATATTCCTATTTTATCTTTTATAATATAATTATTGTTAACCATCTTTTTAAGAATAACTGCTATTATGAAATTTGTTGAATAAAACTGTTTTTTTTAATATATTTATATTTAACTTTATTAATATTAATATATATGTTATAATAAAAATATTTAAAAAGTGTGGACACGTAGATGTCATAACATTTATGTTTATGCTGGTATATATAAAGTTTTACCTTATAAATAGCATAAAATAAAATATCTTAGAAAAATAAAAAAACATGTAAATATAGAGTGTTTGATGATTTTATCAAGGACTAAATATGGTTTTGTCCTTAATTCTTAGTAAAAATTGGAATTAACCCTTTTTTAAAATTTTAGTCCAATTTAGTCCTTCAACTTTAGAAATGCATGAATTTAGTCATTTTAACCAAATTTTATTAAATTTATTTGATATTTTTAACACATTTCATGATAATATTTGAGTTGTTTATATTGTTTAACACATTTTGGATTCAATATTTTTTGAGAAACATGTTTAAAATGTCAAATCAAATTAACACAGTATGGTTAAGAGGACTAAATTTACACATTTTTAAAGATGGAAGACTAAATTAATTAAAAATTTTAAAAATAAATTAATTTCGATTTTTTTGCATGAGTAACAATCCACTTATTTGTGAAGATGGATTGTGAAAAAATTCAATGTTTATTTAAAAAAGTATATACAGATTATCCAAGATGGATTTGCAATATATCATGCAAAGCTCATCCCTTCAACATGAAGGAAATTTAAAAGAATAAACAAAATTTGTACTTTTATACCCTGCTATTAAATATATATATATATATATATATATATATATATATATATATATATATATATAATAGTAATAATATTAATAATATTAATAATAAATAAATTATATATGTATATAATAATTATTAATAATAATATTTGTATATAATAATAAAAATATATATTATAATTAATATTTATAATATATATAA
>Ga0209589_1005580_pt1 | contig 21294 bp, 15 predicted proteins | sample CowpeawhiteBW_FD_187525 | JGI IMG/M metagenome (GOLD analysis project Ga0209589, IMG submission 187525) | Root nodule microbial communities of legume samples collected from California USA - Cow pea white BW (SPAdes) (version 2) | ecosystem: Host-associated > Plants > Roots > Nodule | place: USA... | reverse complement strand
ATGGCTTTTTCTAGTTATTGATTAACTAGTAGTTATGGAATATAGAAGTTAATACTCTTAAGAAAAGCGTTTAGAAACTATTATGGATTTTTTCTGATTTTCAGGTGTGAGAATGTTGTAAAAACAACAAAACTTTAAAAAAACAGCACTGTTTGACGTCTGGTAGAACCTTGACAGACGTTATTTGACGTCTGACTCTCCTGGACCCGACGTTAATTAACGTCTGACTCTCCTGGCCCCGACGTTAATTAACGTCTGACTCTCCTGGCCCCGACTTTAATTAACGTCTGACTCTCCTGGCCCCGACTTTAATTAACGTCTGACTTTCCTGGTCCCGACGTTAATTAACGTCTGCTCTCCTTTCCGACGTCAATTTTGACGTCACCCAATACGACGTCGGTGTTTGGACAGACGTCAAAAACCGAAAATATCAGACGTTAAAAGCCTTTTTTGTATTAGTGAGTGTGGGAAAGGGTTTGAGTTGATTTAAGAGTGAAATTTGTGTTATTTTTTGTAAGAGATTTAGAAGTGATAGTGAATAAATTTAGAAGTAATTTTTGTGAAAGTTTGAGAAAGATTTGAATGATGTGATAGATTAAAAAATATGTTTTAGTAGAAGTAATAATCAAATTACCATTTAGCCCTTAGTTAAATTAGTGTTGTAATTGAATTTCTTAATTTTTTTAAAGACAACAAATGAAACAAAAAAAATTAAAAAAATAAATAAATAAATATGTACGCATATTCGATCCACCTCCTATATGCATATTCGATCCCGCTAAGTCCATATCCGATCCAGCTTCCATTTTATCCGATCCAGTGAGCACGGATTCGATCCACAATGTACACATATCAGATCCAGCAACCCACCGTATCCGATCTAGTAGCAGAAGATCGAATCCTTCACGCAGTATCTGCTTTTCCACGCCATGGTTGCAGCAGTGTGAGAGAGATGCCAAGGGTAAAAATGTAAAACCCACACCCAATCCTCCCGTATCCTCGCATAATAGCCGCGATTACGAATCTGATGGATCCCTCATATGCTCGCTCTCACTTTTGCACACATACCCTTAAAACGAATAGTCTAGTCACTCTAATTTCTTTGCTCGCAAATTTTCTCTCCTTAAAACGAACCCAGTGTAAGTCCACAAAAAATTTAAATTTTCACTGTATTTTAAAGTTAATATCTAAAATTAAATTTAGAACTATTATGTTCTATGTGATGACTGAATATTAACTTTTTTTTATGTAAGGCCCAATTTTATTTTTGCCTTATGTTTTAAATCTGTTTGGACTTAAGGGTTAGCCCATAGGGTGCCAAGACCCCTAAAGCAGCCAAGAGCCTTCATTCAGTTTTTATTGGCAAACAGTTCCTTCTCTTATTCTCTCTCTTTCTCCACAGAGACTCTTCTAGGGTTTGTCCCTCTGTCCCGTTCAAGTTAGTTCAACCTCGTTACTCCTGCACGTAAGTTTGCTCCCTAACCTTAAACCCTTTCTAAGTTATTTTCGTGTTCTATGTTGGGGTTCACTGTAGTAAACCCAATCTTCCTTCTATGCCACTATCTCCAGCTCTTAAATCTGCTCGTGGAGCTGCTGCAGTGGTGGGCTTAGGTGTCAAAGTAATTTGCTAGCTTATTCTAGGTAAGGGAAGTTAGGGTTCGCTTGTATTGTTTGATTTGTTGCTTATTTTGTTTTCATTTCATGATGGCCTGACTTGATTGATGATTTAATTGATTGGAAACCGTTTGAATGTCATTTTGGCCTGAATGCTTATCTATTGCGTGGCATGAGATTAGTATGATATATGCTTGGATAGTTGGTCATTTGCATCAATATTGGCATGGGATTAATATGCATGGAAATTATCTGATTGTTTGATGAAGCATAGACAAGGTATGAGTAGGACGTAATCCCATGACCATTGTAGCAGGGGCTTGTGGTGGTGCCTCATCATATGGACATAATTCCATGGGCCCTCCTAAGGGGAGTCCACGGTGGTGCCTCAACTATTGGACCTAATTCCATGAACCCCGAGGTGGGAGTTCATGGTGGTGCCTCAAGATCAGGACGTAATTTCACGAGGGTAACGTGGTGGTGCCTCTTGTAAGGGTGTAATTCCGCTAAGGCCTCGCGGTGATGCCTCACTGCTATGACATAATTCCACGGTTTCGTGGTGATGTCTCATGATATGTATCCGGATAGTCAAGTCTTGGTGTCTTAGATAGTTTGGTATTACTTGTGTGGATGTGTGCTAATTATGCTTGACCTTGAACTGTATGATGAGTATTATGATATAAGAATCTTTTTACTCTAACTTACCCTTTTGCTTGTTTATATGATTGTGTGTGGTTTCCTCCATTGCAATGATCATCAATTCTTATTGATGTGAGCAGATGTGAGAGCCCCTGGTAATGGTAACAATAATGGAAATGCTGCAGCTTGATGGTATGGAAGGATAGTGGGCTCACTATGGAGCCCATGACGGATGGAGTGTTATTAGATTAAGATTCTCTTGTTTTGGATTAGACTCTATACTACTTTTAGCTATTGTATTTCGTTATGGCCTTGTGTGGTCTCATTCCTCTTGGTATGAATGGGCATAGTGTGCCATATGTCCTATATCCCAAACTCTTTATACTCTGAATCTTTTAAGTATGCGACGTTTTATTAAATTGGTTTATCTTTTTAATTGGGACCTTACATTTTACAAGTATGGGGAGAAAACATATGTTTTAAACATTTAAGATAAAGTTTAATTTTAAATTTTTTCATAGATTAATAATACTATTAACCCTTAATATATATTAGGCTTAAATATATATTTGGTCCCTATTTTGGTTATTTTTATTTAATTTGGTCCCATTCTCGTTTTGTGTTCAATTAGGTTCTCATTTTCGTCAAATTTTGGTCAATTTGGTCCTTTTCACTAACGGTGTTTAAATAGTTAACATTTTTGAACAATACATGCCACGTGTCAGCTCCTGGTTTTTTTGATTTTTTTTTTAATTTTTTAATTTTTTTTTAATTTCAAAAAAGTTGTCCACGTATCAAGTCACAATTGTGCTACGTGTCAAAGCTAGTGCCACATGTCAGTTTGTGGTAGTATTATTTTTTTTGTTCAATTTAGTCCTTATAATCGTTATTTTTGTTCAATTTAGTACCAATTTTTATTAAAATAAATCAATTTTGTTCCTTTCAAATTTACACTAAATTTAATATCTTTTATACAAATTATATTAATATTTTTTCTAAAATTTACATTTGAATTTATAATTTTTTAAATTCAATTGTAAATTATTAAATTTAATTATAAATTGAATAAAATTCTTATATTTAATTGCTAAAGAGAATATATTATTTAAAATATTATAAGAATATAATCATTAAATGTTTTTTTTTCTAATATTTCTATTCTAAAATACATTTAAAATTGATATTTAAAAATATTGAAAATATTTTAGAAAAGTAAACTAATATTTGTAAAATTAACATATAAATATAAAATACTATAGATTTTAATATCTAAGATGCAATAATAATATTAAACATTTTAGATTTAAATGTCAATTTTACAAATGTTAATATATATTTTTAAAATTTTAATAATTATATTTTAATAATATTTAAATAATTATATTCTATTTAACAATTGAATCTAAGAATTATTTTCAATTTATAATTAAATATTATAATTTATAATTGAATTTCAAAAATAACTAATAATAATATCAATTTTAAAAATTAAATTGTTCCATTTTAACAAAATTTGGGACTAAATTAAACAAAAATAATGAATATAGGGACTGAATTGAACAAAGATAATTAATATCAGTCTAAATTGAACAAAAAGAAATAATACAATCACAAACTAACATGTGACACTAGCATTGATACGTGGCACAATTGTGACTTGACACGCAGACAAATTTTTTGAAAATAAAAAAAAACAGGAGCTGATACGTGGCATGTACCGTACAAAAACGTTAACTATTTAAACAATGTTAGTGAAAATGATCGAGTTGACCAAAATTTGATAAAAATGAGAATCTAATTGAACACAACAAAAATGAAGATAAATTGAATAAAAGTAACAAAAATGGGGACCATATATATATATATATATATATATATATATATATATTTAAACCTAATATATATATTAAGGGTTAATAGTATTATTAATCTATGAAAAAATTTAAAATTAAGCTTTATCTTAAATGTTTAAAACATATGTTTTCTCCCCATACTTGTAAAAGAGTTAATATTCAGTCCTCACATAAAACATAATAGTTCTAAATTTAATTTTAGATATTAACTTTAAAACACAGTGAATGTTAACGTGAATGTTATGAAGTTAATATCTATTATTTTGAATAATATTTATTATTATTATTATTATCTAAATTAGAATATCTATTTTTAATTTATTAATTTACTTTTAATTGTTATGAAAAACAAAATTGAGTAAGCTTAAAAATAGTTCTGTATGTTACAAGCGTAAAAAAAAACTAATTGTTTTACAAAACACAAAACATGTCCACTCCAAATTCCACACGACACTTTGTAAGAGAAGGGAGGTGAAGATCCGATGGAAGCGTGACCAGAGCCGTCAAAGTGAGTTCGGAGCAGTTAATGAGATCATATTCAGGACTTTCAAAAGAAATCTTAAACTAGTTTCGATTTATAAAGTAGGAACTTCTTCGATTTATAGTAGAACTGTCAAAATAGGTGATTGGAATCAGTGAGCCAATCCAGTTTATCACAGGTTCAAGATGAGTTGGGTTGAATTTTTTTATAAATTTTAATACGGGTTGATTTTTGACCCGGTTCACCCAGATTGAACTCGTGATAAGCTGGGTTGGCTCACCAACCCGCAAATGAAAGGTCACATAAGTAATTTTTGTTAAGTTGGATTTTTTATTTGGGTCATAGGTTATTTTTTTAGCCAACAAATATATAATTTGTATTTTTGTGATTTTCATTTGTATTTGGATTGTATTAAAGTTTATTTAGATTTTAATCAGAATTATAATTTAGTTTTGACTAAAAAAAATAAAAAAGTATTTTTTTTAATTAAGTGAGCCCGTGAGCCAACCTGTTTAATCCACCAACCCGTGGTGGGTCGAGTAGGGTTCAAATTTTTTTAGTTTGCTAATAAGTGAGTCAAGTTGGGTTGGCTCACTAAGTGATCAACCCGTGGTGGGTTGAGCCGGGTTGGACCGGGTTACCTATTTTGACGGCTCTAACTAGAATAGGAACTTCTTAGTTTATAATTTTGTAATTTGGTGTTTTGGCATTATTGGGCTTAGTCGTGTTGGGCTTTTTGTGTTTATGCCCATAGTATATAAGTCTTTGTGAGATACATTTGTAGTCAAATTTGAGTAATGAAAATTTGAGTTTTTCTATCAAGTCTTGATGTTCTCATTCGAACCATCGGTTCTTATCATTGAATCTTTGATTCAAAGTGACGAAACTTCCTCACTTATCTTAGAATCTCCTTCATGTAGCATGATTTTGTTTTGTTCAATAATATTCCAAATTAACATCTTCCATTTTCTCCCATTTCATTTTAGGGTTCATAGTCAGTTCTATCCAAGACCCAAATTTACTTCCAAGTCCAAGATAATTCTTCATCATCTAGTATCATAGCTGAGTTAGTTGTTCTTTAAAGATTAGTTTCAGAACTATAGGTAATATATAACGTAATAGAGATAAACATAAATATTAACAATAGAAAAGTGTCCACCCATTATATTGAGGTCTCTCTTTTTTTTTTCTCTCTCTCCCCCCTTTCTTTCTCTCTCTCTATATATATAAATTAACACATATATTCTCCAAAAACGTGTTTGTTTTCTAATTAAATGAATATCAAGAAGATGACACAGACATTAAATTAATTGACACACACATGAAGAAGAAAGTGGTATTTGAAGATTGAATTGAATTCATATCCTAAAAGTAAAAAAGTTGTATGGTGAAAATATGATTCCCAAGCTGGCTGTGGAGCGGTGCAAGGCTGGTGGTAGAAGCTTAAAGATAAGAGATCAATCACATTATTTTTCACAATATATATATAAAATATAATATAATGTACACATATATCCAATCACATAATGAACATTGGACATGACTACCTAAAGGGAACATATATCTAAGTCTATGCATTCCTCTCTCATATATCTTTGTGGTGAAGGCATTTGGAAGATTGTTTTTGGAGCATTTGAGAAATGGAAGTGGCTACCAATGCATAATAATATCATTCACTCATTATTCATTCATTCCAAATCAAATTTAATAATATACACACACAACCCTTCAACAAATGCCAAGCTCCTAGATTACAATATTTTCATGAAAATGAGAGACTCCTTCCATAAACTTTTAACCACATTCAATTTTCAAACATCATCTACAAAGTACTAGTGCATGTATATGTAGTGTGATCCAATTAAGAGATAACAACACCTAGACAAAAAGTCATTATCAACTCATCAAATAAAACTATTAACACCTACCTAATTAATTTGGTATACTTCATCATATCATATAATAATACTATACATTTTCAACTACATAATCTTAATTATGTACTACACACACCCAAAGTAGAGTAGTATACTTGCTTCAATAATTTCTCTACCCTCCACATACTAAACCTACAAGAAGGTGAAACCATCTTGCTACTTTTCTATAAGATATATAATTTCATCATCTTTTAATTATATTCACACCCACTTATATATAGTTAATTGGTGTGGTATTTTCAATCCTCTTTCTTATATTTTTCAATATTTTTCCCATTTGAAGCGAAATATAAATGTATGCAACATGAAAACATTATAACGTTTGTATTATATATTGTACATGATTTAGGTAAAGATCTGTAAAGGGATAGGGAGAGTGTTGTTTTTGTATTTGGTTGGAAGGTAGAAAGCAAGCATGGAAGTTAATGAACAAATATAGTTGGCCAACGTGGGGCTGACACATGGCACCCAGCGTGGTGTGAACATTGGGCTGGCGGAATGGGCTTTGTGGGCCGAAACAACCCTACAACTTGCGTGTCCAATTATTTTGGGGCCCACCACACTTGCGTCACATCATCAGCCCTCTTGGCTAGATTTATATACTTTTATTTATTTCTTGTTGAATGATAAGATCTGATTACTTTAGAATTTTTTTTTATCAAATATAAAAAAGAAAACACTTTGTTGATGTAACGGTTATGATGAAAGAAAACTTTCCAAGGAAAGAATAAATTTTAAATCCTTACCAAATTTTATGCTAATGGTAACCATTTTTTTATGCATAACCTAATATGATGCAATATAATAAACCTCACATCCTATCATGTCGTAAGTTATTCAATTCTATATATCTAATGTAATAAGTGTGTATACAATATGTTATTGAACTTCTAAAGAAATTAATAAAATTAAACAACTTTTTCCAAAATTGAGATATATAATAAAAAAGAAGAAATACTTTTTTCTAATATATTTCTACTTTGAAAATTATTTCCTCTCTTAAGTGTTAAATAAATATTAACAAAATTTTCAATTCTAAAATAGAAATATAAACTTTAAAAAAATAAGTGTAGTGTCTTAAACTTTAGAAATAATATTAAATAAAAACTAAAATCTCAAAAATAAATCATTAAAACTCGGATCATTATAAATAAATTCTCAAGACAATCTAAAGTTACGATAAAAAGAAAGTGAAAAATGTGTTTTAACTATCCACTTTCATCACAGATTCAAATCCCTATTTAAGCCCCTCCAACCCCTCTCTTCCCTCAACCCAAATTCACATTTTCAAACCTTACAAAAATTTCACCTCTTTCTCTCTCTCCCAACTTCCAAAACTGCTTCTTTTCTATCACACACCCAAGAGCCCAAAACTAAAAGAACTATCTATATATATAGTGTGTGAAAATGGAAAACTTGTTTCGCCTAGTTGATTACGAGGAGACGTTATCAAAACGTTGCATTTGGGTGAACGGTCCTGTGATCGTAGGTGCAGGTCCTTCAGGACTGGCCACAGCAGCGTGTCTGAAACAAGAAGGGGTACCCTTCATGCTTCTAGAACGAGCCGAATGCATAGCCTCACTGTGGCAAAAACGCACTTACGACAGATTAAAACTCCATCTCCCCAAACAGTTCTGTCAGCTTCCCAACCTCCCATTCCCACAACACTTCCCCAAATATCCCTCCAAGAATCAATTCATTGACTACCTCGAATCCTACGCACGACACTTCGACATAAACCCACGATTCAACCAGTGTGTCCAGTCCGCCAGGTACGATGAAACCACCGGCCTGTGGAGGCTGAAAACCGTTGCCACCTGTGGCTCTGTGAAGAATGAGTTTGAGTACATTTGCAGGTGGCTGGTGGTGGCCACCGGAGAGAATGCGGAGTGCGTCATGCCTGAGATTCAAGGGTTGAGGGAATTCAAAGGAGATGTTATTCATGCATGCCAGTATAAATGTGGGGAAAGATTCAAGGGGAAGAAAGTTCTTGTTGTTGGTTGTGGCAACTCTGGCATGGAACTCTCACTTGACTTGTTTAACCACACTGCTTCTCCTTCCATCGTTGTTCGTAGTCCGGTTAGTCCTTCTCTCATAAACTTATGATATCAACTACGTATAAAATATCACCCACTCAAATTGCTTATTTTTACAAGTTGTTCTTTGAATAATTTGGACGTTGCTTTGATTTTGGTATGGCAGGTTCATGTGTTGCCTAGAGAGGTGTTTGGGAAGTCGACGTTTGAATTGGCGACTTTGATGCTGCAATGGTTGCCACTTTGGGTAGTGGACAAAATTCTATTGGTGCTGGCATGGTTGGTGTTGGGGAACGTGGAGAAGTTTGGGCTGAAAAGGCCTTCGGAGGGACCTTTATCGTGGAAGAACACAAAGGGAAAGACTCCTGTTTTGGACATTGGAACGTTGGAGAAAATTAGATCCGGTGAGATAAAAGTTGTTCCTGCGATAAAGAGGTTCGGCAATGGCTGCGTGGAGCTTGTTAATGGTGAAAAGCAAGATGTTGATGCAGTGGTGCTTGCGACAGGGTACCGTAGCAACGTCCCTTCTTGGCTTCAGGTGTGAGAATTTGTTTCCACTAAGTGTGAAATGTTTGTTGAGTGTTGTGGGAATGGAAAATGATGTGATTTTGTTAATGTTGTTGTTGTTGTTGCAGGAAGGTGAATTTTTCTCGGAAAATGGTTTCCCAAAGTGTCCATTCCCAAATGGTTGGAAAGGAAATGTTGGACTATATGCTGTTGGGTTTACAAGGAGAGGGCTCTCTGGTGCCTCCTTCGATGCTGTCAAAATCGCTCAAGACATTGCCCATCTTTGGAAACAAGAGACTAAGCCAAAGAAACATCGTACCACTGCTTGTCATAGACGTTGCATTTCTCAGTTCTGAAATAAACTCTCAAGTCACATACAAGCGTGCAAGCAGTGTTGTTTCTTTTAGTTAGGAATTTGTTGTTGTATAAACAAATTAACAATATCTTCTGTAAGAACATGGTAGAATATTTAGGTTCTTAGCCCTCTCCCATGGCCCAAGTTTTCAACCGTCTTTTGGGATTTTCTTTAGGAAACCAAGGATGATGAGGCTTTCTGGTTTTTACAATTTCTTCTCTTATATTCATACGGCTTATACGTGTACCATATCTCATTCATTAAGTCTAACGATACAATTTCAACTTCATCTGCAATCTCATCCTTGTCTCTATTCTTTTTATTTTCATATCTGTTTCTCCCTTTCTTTTACCTAAAGAAGATTGTGCTCGTGATTAGAAGTGATTGCTTTCTTTTTCTCTCAATCACAAGCTTCGTAAAGAAGGACAAATACAAGGGTTGGTTGCATCCAACAGTTATCGGTCAAACATAAAAATCCCAAAAGCTTGATGAAAAGAAAGGAGAAAAAGGTCACTAAAATGTTTCCATTTTAGGCTTCATCTTAGATTTTTGAGTCCTTTCCTCTCTACTTGCATCGATTAGACTTTGTTTGATAAGATTGAGACTAGGGCTAATCTAAGTGAAGAATTTTCATGATAGACTTTCTCAACTTTTTGGTATAGATTTAAAGCAGCTAGGCAACAAATTTGAAGCAATTTTGCTCTTCACAAATGGAGTATGTTACGAGGGATGTCCATGTGATGTAAGGTTCATTATTATGATGATATTAACACTTTGAGAATAAGATGTTCTAACTTACTTTGTCCTTTTGTGTGAATAGTAAAAAGGTCATATCCTATAATTAGTGGCCCTTAGTTTCCATTTATGTGACAACTGGTAGGGTTGAACTCCATTCCCCCATCACATCTCTCTCCTATGCCTTAAGAATCAAAGCCAAATCCAAGAGGTTACATAACAATATTCCAGTTATAATAAAACTATACATTACATTGTTATCTTCAGTTTGACACACATATAGAACTTAACTATCATTCAAACAATTGTACCACTTCACATGCTTAAATCAGAAAATCAAATACTTGATGTATAACATGTGAGAAAGAAGTTTCGTATTACTTTTTATGCTATAAAAGGACATTATTTTCTTATGAAGACATATCGAAATTTCTTTTTCTTCTCTTTTATTATTTTAATCGAAAGAAATATTAAAAAAACATCTTTTGATTTTTCTCTAATTGTTCTTTTTAATAAAAAAATAGTTTTTATCCATTTTATTCCTTTTATTTTCTGATATAATTTTAACATGGTTTCAACACTCCTAACAACTGCATTTAACCAGCTCTACATAAAATGTGTTTCTATCAAAGACCAGAAAAAGTTTCAGACGAATAATTAATATTTCTGAGGGGCAAGTACACAGTTTTGTTATAAGGTTAATGGTGGTCATATTAATGATTATTCGGGCAGAAAGCTACTCTTTTCATCTTATAGTATCAACTTTTAAAGGTCAGCTCCTGACATAATTATTAAATACATAAATTGTTATGATAAAGTTTTTTCTTACCAAAATTTTCCCAATTAAAAAGGAAGTAATAATTAATACTTCTTTAATTCATAAAGCAATTTATATTTAGAAATAAATAAAAACAAGCACCCAAATTGATAAACAATAAAAGATTGACTCTGGAAGAGAGTGTTAGGTAAACTTAAATGTGGGTAGTTGAAAGTTTCTATATTAATTGTCTAGGAAATTGTAAAAGGTTTATAGTGGGTCTAGTTATGATTAAGCATGCAATAGAGTTCATTAATAGTGAGTTAGGTAATAGTTATATTTAATGAATGTAGTTGAAGGGTCATGTCCAAAGGCCTATAAAAGGACCATGTAGTGCTTCATTTCAAACACAACAAATCTGAATACAAAGAGTGTTTATCCAGAGAGACTTGTTTGTCAACAAATTAGCATCAGAACTTGAGAGCCTGAGTGTTTGAGTGAGTTAGAGAGTTTGATCGAGATGGCCAGCTTAGCTAACAGCATGCCTCTGCCGAAGTTATCAAAAGGCGTCAGCTATGATAACTGGAGTCTGTAAATGAAGGCTCTCATTGGTTCCCAAGAAGTATGGGAGGTGGTCGAAAATGGGCACCAAGAACCAGAGGATGTTGGAGAAATGACAATAGCCCAGATTGCTACGTTAAAAGCAACACGAGCAAAGGACAAAACGGCTTTGTACGTGCTGTACCGAGCTGTTGATGAGTCCGACTTTGAGAAGATAGCAAATGCTATGTCTTCAAAAGAAGCGTGGAATATTCTGGAGAAGGCATACAAAGGGGATAACCGTGTGAAGCAAGTTCGACTTCAAACTCTCAGAAGCGAGCTTGAAAGGATAAGGATGAAGGAAGATGAAGGGGTTGCCGAGTACGTCTCCCGAGTTGAGACCATAGCGAATCAGCTCGATAGAAATGGAGAGACGTTGCCCACTTGCCGAGTGGTGGAGAAAATCTTGAGGTCGTTAACCGACGACTTCGAGAATATAGTTTGCGCAATAGAGGAATCAAAGGACTTAACAGAGTTCTCGGCGGAAGAGCTTGCTGGTTCGCTTGAAGCGCATGAGCAGCGGAGAAGGAAGAAGGAGGAGGAGCCCCTTGATCAAACACTCCAAGCAAAGGCAACCATTTGGGAGAAAAATGTTCCTTATACTCAAAACACTCAGGGTCGAGGTGGTAGAGGCAGAGGAGGATATGGAAGAAGTCAAGAACAGGTCAGCCAACAAAACTGGCGTGGCCGAGGACAAGGTGGAGGTCGTGGTGATAGAGGTCGAGGAGGTCAGTCGAACAACTCAGGAGTTGAGTTCTTCAAATGTGGTAAGTACGATCATTTTGCTAAAGACTGCTACTCAGGAGTCAAATGATACAATTGTGGGAAGGTTGGACATTTCGCGAAGGATTGTCGATCTGAAAGCAAGAAGGAAACGAACTTCCTTTTTTAGGATGCTGAGGAAGAAGGAATATTGATGATGTCTAGGAGATCACATGTCGAGCTAAGTCTGAGTTGTTCTGACAACTCAGTTTAGTACCTTGATACAGGAGCAAGCAACCACATGTGCGGGGACGAGAATCTTTTTAAGGAGCTCACCAAAGTTGACGCTGGACACGTATCATTTGGAGATGCATCAAAGGTGGCAATAAAAGGCCGGGGTACAATCTGGTACTTGTAGAAGAACAACCGAGTTGGAGAAATCAGAGATGTGTACTATGTACCCGATCTCAAGAGCAACATATTGAGCATGGGCCAGCTGTTGGAGAAAGACTACTCGGTTATGATGAAAGACCGAGTACTATACTTGAAAGATAAGTCAGATTGATTGATTACTCGAGTAGAGATGAAGAAGAACAAGATGTACAAGCTGAACCTAAAAATAGTCCAAGAAAGGTGCTTGAAACTTGACGTGAAGGATGAGGCTATGATGTGGCATTTCCGGTTTGGCCACTTGCATTTTGGTGGGTTAGCCGAGTTGGTGAAAAAGGAGATGGTGCGAGGACTCCCGACTATGAAGTTTGAAAAGAAATTTTGTGAAGAGTGTGTGCTCGGGAAGCATCCAAGGACCTCATTTCCGAGGACTGCCTAGTACCGGGCAAAGGAACAACTCATATTAATTCACACAGACATTTGCGGACCAATTACCCCTGAATCTTTCAGTGGGAAAAGGTATTTCATTTCTTTCATAGATGATTTTTCAAAAAAAACATGGGTGTATTTTTGAAGGAGAAATACGAGGTGTTCCAAGTGTTTAAAAGGTTCAAAGCAATGGTTGAAAAGGAGATCGGCATGCCTATCAAATCTGTTAGGTCTGACCGAGGAGGCGAGTTCATCTCATCCGAGCTCATGAAGTATTGTGAAAAGGAACAAGGAGATTTCTGACAGCACCATACTCACCCAACAGAATGGAGTAGCTGAGAGGAAAAATCGAACCATACTTGACTTGGTTCGTACAATGTTGAAAAGCAATAACGTGCCTAAGGAGTTCTGGGCGAAAGTAGTGCAATGTGCCATCTATGTGAAAAATAGATGTCCATATGCTAAGCTGAACGAGAAAACACCGCAAGAAGTCTGGAGTGGAAGAAAGTTGAGTGTGTCTCACCTCAAAGTGTTTGGTAGCATTGCTTATGGTCATGTTCCAGCTCAACAAAAGAACAAACTAGAAGATCGGAGCAAGAAGTACATGTTTATTGGGTACGATGAAAAAACCAAGGCGTATAGGTTGTTCAACCCAATAACAAAGAAGGTGATTATGAGCCGAGATGTTCAAGTTGATGAAGAGAGCGAGTAGAAGTGGAACAACTCGGAGAAGGAGTCTAGAAGCTTGGAAGTAGATACACCACCAGTTGTGAGAGATCATGAGACTTCTGATGAAGAAGATGAACCTCTACAACCTAGAGCGCGAAGCTTGCAAGACATATACAACTCGACTGACGAAGTACATGTTGTATGTTTCTTGGCAGATTCGAAAGACTTGAGCTTTGAAGAGGTCGTGCAGGAGGAAAAGTGGCAAATGGCAATGAATGAAGAGATCGAAGCAATCAAACGCAACAACATGTGGGAGCTAACCGATCTTCCCAAAGAGGTCGGCCTATTGGCGTAAAGTGGGTGTACAAGAAGAAAACAAACGCTGAAGGAGAAGTTGAGCGATATAAAACTCGACTCGTAGTGAAGGGGTACAAGCAGAAGGAAGGAATAGACTATGATGAAGTATTCGCTCCAGTAACGAGGATGGAAACAATCAAATTGCTTATTTCCTTAGCAGCTCAACACAGATGGACAATCTTGCAGATGGATGTGAAGTCAGCATTTCTGAATGGAGTCTTGGAGGAGGAAGTATATGTTGAACAACCACTTGGATACATGCGAAGAGGTGAAGAAAAGAAAGTCCTGAGATTGAAGAAGGCACTTTATGGCTTGAAGCAAGCTCCACGAGCATGGAATGAAAGAATCGATACTTACTTCAAGAAGAATGGGTATGAGTAGTGCCCTTATGAACATGCTCTTTATATAAAGAAGAAAGGAGAAAATGTGATGTTCATTGCCCTCTATGTCGATGATCTTATCTTCACGAGGAATAATGCTGAGCTAATTGAAGCATTTAAAGAAGTGATGAAGAAGGAGTTTGAGATGACCGACTTAGGTCTTATGAAGTATTTCCTTGGTTTGGAAGTCATTCAAGGGAAGGACGGTATCTTTGTGTCGCAGGAAAGGTATGCTGAGGAGGTCTTAAAGAAGTTCAAGATGACAAGTTGCAACCCGGTTTCCACCCCTATGGAACCTGGCACAAAACTTTCTAAGTATGCAGATGGAGACCGAGTTGATGCGAGCAAATACCGAAGTCTGATTGGAAGTCTCAGGTATCTTACAAATACCAGACCAGATTTAATGCTGAGTGTTGGAATAGCAAGTCGGTATATGGAGGAACCAAGGTATACTCATTGGAAGGCCCTAAAGAGAATTTTAAGGTATGTGAGAGGAACTGTGTCACTTGGTCTGATGTATACTAGGACGGATGATTACCGACTAGTTGGCTACTCAGACAATGATTGGTGTGGAGATGTTGATGACCGGAAAAGCACGTCTGGATATGTATTCTTCATGGGGAGCACGGCGTTCACCTGGCTTTCAAAGAAATAGCCCATTGTAACATTGTCAACATGTGAAGCAGAGTACGTTGCAGCATCCTATAGTGTCTGCCATGCAGTTTGGCTTAGAAACCTTCTAAGCAAACTGGAATTGAAGCAAGAAAAGGGGACTGTGATCCGAGTTGATAACAAGTCGGCCATTGAATTGGCAAAGAACCCGATCAATCATGAGAGAAGCAAGCACATTGATGTTCGATTTCACTTCATCCGAGAACAAGTGAAAGAAGGAAATGTAGAGTTGGAGCACGTTGAAAGTCGAGCACAAGCTGCATATATGTTTACAAAGTCGCTGCCATTCTCTCTGTTCGAGAACAATAAGATGATCCTCGGAATGAAGGACAAGAAGAACATTTAAGTTTACAGGGGAATTTTGTTAGGTAAACTTAAATGTGGGTAGTTGAAAGTTGCTATATTAATTGTCTAGGAGATTGCAAAAGGTTGAGAGTGGGTCTAACTATGATTAAGCATGCAATAGAGTTCATTAATTGTGAATTAAGTAGTAGTTATATTTAATGAATGTAGTTGAAGGGTCATGTCCAAAGGCCTATAAAAAGACCATGTAGTGCTTCATTTCAAATACAACAAAAATCTGAATACAAAGAGTGTTTATCCAGAAAGACTTGTTTGTCAACAGAGATTACTCGTCACAAAATAATTTAGTTTATTATTGGAGTGAAGATGACAGAACTGGTAATTAATTACACAACCCTATTCAATTATTGAGCTTGTTTTAAAAATAAAATAATTATAGTTTTCATATGACCTTTGTAACTATCAAATTGCGAGAAACATAAGTTGATTACCACACATTGAAAACAAAAATTTGTAAGAAGAGTTAGTAAAGCATTTTTTCTAAAATATTACCAATCACAGTAACACATTACCAACAATCAAAACTTGGATTTTACACAAATCAAACAAGTTTTCCAGATTCCGGGTTCTGGAGCATATCAAAACTCTTATATTTAAGATGTGAGGTAAAAATAACTTGTAAAAATTGAAGTATATCTCGGAGAAACTTTACAAGTATTTTATCCTTAAAATGTTGATTTTTATCCTACAACGAACCTCCTCCAGACAAATAAAAAGTATATCGAAACCCTTGGTCTCTCTAACTACTGCAATAGGTCTCATCTTATAATGAACGAGTCTCATTTGAGCTTTGTCTTTTCTTATCTTCGCTACATGGCCTTGTTCTAACTAAAGCAACATTATTTCTCTAAACAATTGTACTTATACCAGGCATTACTTTTTAGACAAAAGTTAAACATAAATCACAATTTTGGAGTATATGGATGAAAGGAAGAAAGAAATTGAGAGAGAAAAGAAAGGAAATTTTGATGCAAAAGAAACTGATAAGAAGAAAAATCAGATGGAAGAGAAAAGATAACTGTGCAAATTTAACAATCCTACTTCACAGTGTGGAATCTAATAACACTTCTTTCTACTATTGTGGACTCGAATGTGAGTCTTTAGAAACTCTTCTGGTGTTGCATCAGATAATAACCACTGTACTAAATTACTTATCAAATTAATCACCAAGCTTTTAAGTGATTAACTCACACATATCCACTTTGATAACAAGGACAGTTTAACAATGGTGTCTAGAGGCCAAAGAGAAATAATATAATTAATTGGAGGCCAAGGGTCCCTCAAGCTTAAGGGCTCCTTGTGCTGTCCATGCTTGTTGAGAATTCACTTGACATTTCTATTACAGCAAGTGACCAAACACTCCGAGGATTTATTTCTTGTAAACAACAACTAGAAAATCTTTCTTGTCAACAAGTTGCTACTTTGTCAAATATGAAAATGTTGATAACTCAAGTTTCCTTAGACAATTGTATGATGAACTCATTAAACTAGAAAATGGTTTAGTAACCAACATTGACACCACAAAATAGAGAATGACTAAAACATTGGTATGGAGTATGGTGGATACATGAATAAAGTTTATAGGAGTGGTAAATAAACACACAAAATGGTACAAATATTTGTCCCCACAAACAAAATCCAATTGAGTGTAGAAGCTTGACAATGGTGATATATGACCTAGTTCAGCTTCTGAAACAGGACTGAACAAGTAGAAGAAACAGCCCATATGAGTGCCCATACTAAGTGATTCAAAATAATTTCACAAGGTTTTGAAGTGAATGGCCCATATAAATTCTTGATCTCACCAACCCTAAATAAGATGGACATTCAGTTTTCTCCAAACCCGACTGCATTTAACAGCTCCGATTTGTCTTGTTTCTATTGGCTTTATTGCATGTTTCTAACCTCTTGTAATTGGAGACAATCACTGAGAATAGCATTGAAAATAAACACATGGGATGATTACAATACCTGTTCACCACAAGGGCCCATCATTCACCTGCTAATGTTCGAAACAGAACTTGTTCTTCTATTCACATGCAAATGTCCACAAGGTGGACCTAAGAAAATCCACAAAAACATACTCCTATGGAAAATCATAGGCATTACAAAAATTCAATTTGGTGAAAGAACATCGAAGCACATTATGATCTACAATTTTTAAGTAACTGTAAGTCTACATTCCTGTCATGTACTATTTATTTAGTACTGTTGGAGTACTGCATAAAGAAAGTATTTGATTCACGACCACCACTTAAAAATTGATTCTTCGTATGAGTTGATTCTTCATGTGGGAGATGAAACGAAACATCCTTAAATATGAGAAGAGACAGTGGAAGAAAGAAAGGCATGGTCTCATGGGGTGTTGGGTAGACAATGGCAGTATCCTGATGCCAAGGCTGCCACCTCTAATGAAGCAGGCCTAGTTGTGAGTCCACCCTCATGTTCACTACTGGACAATGATACCACATTACCATCATCACTGTGAATTGTTATCTCCAATGAGACTTCATGATTGAACCCAAAACACCAAAGAATTGTGAAACCACCAAAACAGTGGCATGTGAAACACCAGCTCCTTTGACATGACTATACAGGTCTAGACCTTCCTATTTCAGTGGGTGAATGCATCACAATTTGGACCAACAAATCTAGATTCTGCATACAAAAATACTTACTTCTGATGCATACATCTCATCCACAAGTGTATCATTTCAAGCTTACTTTTTTTAACTTTCTGGACAAAAGCTAGTGTTAAGATAAGAGTGGATCTCGTAAGAGCGATCCTTGTGAGGTAACAACACAAGGAGATATGAGACACAGAAGAGAAACAGAGATACAGAATTCGCCCTTCTTCTTACACCCCATGTTTTCCTCCTGCTCCCCCAATTTCTCAAAAATTTTCATTTTACTCTTTTTCTATTCTATAATTCATTCATCCTCCAAAATATCCATACTTCTAACCTCATATTTCAACATTGAATTTTATTCAAAAATCAGTTTAACTCATCATTACAAAATTAGTTTCTAAACTATGGATGCTTTTCTTAAATATTAGGTTTATCACACTAGTTTATAAATAATAATGTTTTATAGACCTAACTTGCAAATATAATTATGAAATTTGGATTATAAAGTCTTAAATACATTTACAAAATATAGGAGAAATCATTTGGGTGCACAGAAAGGAGATATAAAAGATACATGTTACACTCGAGCTTTTAGATTTAGTACGTGAGGGTCTTTATACTACATGCACTACACTATGGAGCCAATTTCTTCCTTCACCCTCCATATATACCGTACCCTAATAATTTTTTGTATTTTAAATTATATAATTCAAAATGTAAATTCTATCTAAATAAACATAGAATTTACATTTTGAATTATATAAACAAGAATGTGCTTTTTATTTTTTTGTATTTTAAAATATATAATTTAGAATATAACTTTTTATATTTGGATGCATGAGCCAAAATGCAAAAATATATATTGAATTATGCAATTCAAAATACATATTTTGTTTTGTATTGTAGGTGTATAGTTCAGAATACAATCAATTGTACTTCACATTGTACATTCTAAAATAGTAAAGTTTATAGCGGTGCAAGCTGAAATTATAGAGGTGTGGAAAGAAATGAGGCACCGAGAATTGCAATAAATATACTAAACTAATTTTAGGTCCATTAATGCAACCCCCGTAAATGTTATCTAAACCCCCTCCCTTCATTACATTCAAAAGTAACATATACCCTTACCATTGCTACACATTTAAAATACCCTCTTTTGGGCAATGATGGATTTTTATATGGAACTTGAAAATAAAGTTTGTGTGATCAAATATGCTAATAACTTAGAAGTATTCAAAGTTCATATAAAAGACAAAAGATTTGTGTTGGATTTGATGAAAGAGAAATTGACTACAAATAAAGAGAATATAAAAGAAGGATTAAAATCAGAAAAAAATAAATATCTCTTGAAGAAATTTGATGTCCAAGTGAAGAAAGTAGATGAAGGTCCACATTCTAATATTCATCAAAGGTTCAATGCTAATACCATGAAATCCATACTTAGACAAAAAAAAGAAAAAAGAAGATGATGTTGAAAGAAAAAGAAATACAAAAAAAAAATGTCAAATTGAATAAAAATATAAAAATGTCAAATTGAAGAAATTCATTGGCAATCAATCGTGCATAAGCAATCAAATTTATTCCTGAAATGTTTCCAATGTGTTGTTGAATATGTAAATATTTTATAATTTGATTTTCTTTTAAACAGTTATTCTTCTTGTATGTAACCAAGTACATATTATATTGAATGTTATAATTATAGAATTCAATTATCTTATCTTAACCTTTTATTTATATTATTCATAATGAATTTGTTCTTACTATTGACTTAATCATAGTCTAATTACATTTTAATGTTGTTATTTAATTGATTAAGATCTATTTTTGTTAAACCATATTTAAGTTGGTTAATCATGAAGGTGTTACGCCATGTAGATAGTTGTCGATTGGTCTTACGCATCAATGAACACAATGTGTGTCCAATATAACCTCTATCAATAGTTTAGTCGAGAAAAAAAAAAAGTGAGGTCATGTGATTTTTTCCGTTTTCAACTAACCTATACAACAACCGAAGAACAATGTTTACCACCCTAATTTTTCATGAGATTACCAAAACCGTCTTTCACCTTCCATACTCCAATATCTATGTAACTATCCACACTCCATACCAACAAATTGTCTATAAGACAAAATTTTCATAATTAGAAATTCTCTATCTCAAGTAGCTCGTAGCAATAAACTTTTCGAAATATATATATATATATATATATATATATATATATATATATATATATATATATAACTTTAATGCTATCATAATCTTTATCTCTATATATAATCAAAATATTACATTCGAAAGTTTGCATGCACTAAAATTAATCACATAATATTTTTCCATCAAAACGTCTACAAAATTTTGGCATTATAATGGCTAAAATTTTGACATCTCAAAATTAAAAGAGTCAATAAAACACAATTAATCATTAATCTAATTAAAATATATTCATTTATGATCTCAGTTCACTCAATTATCATGAACTCAAGGGATAAAAAATAAATCAATATTCATAGGCAGTGGCGGAGGATCATTGGGACAGGGGTGGCCATGGTCCCTCCCCTTCCCCACAATTTTTAATTTTTTATATTATATATATTAATTATTTTCAATTTTTTAATTTTTTATTATATATAACATATAAAAATTGATAAAAATTAAATGAGATATATTTTTATTTATTTTATAAGGCATAATATTTAATGTTAATAAATATTAAAATATAAAATCAAATGTAATAAATAATAAAAATATTTATTAAGATATTTTTTATTTTCTTTCTCATTGTATTTTTCATTTTTTCACAAGTTATATTAATTTCACATTTTCACATGTTTTCTTTTCGTTTTGAGAAGAAAAAATAGTTAAATACAAACTTATTCTTTTTCCTTTCATTTATCATTTGTTCTCTTTCATTTGTGAAGACAAAAGGTAACTCTCTCGCATTACTTGATAGTGAAATATTTGTTTAATAGTTAATATTATTTTTTACCTCATGAGCCTTATATTTATTTTTTATGATTATAGGAAAAAAAATGATTGTGCTATGTGTTTTTTCATAATCAACTTTTAATGGGAATTGATTGTCATTGATTTTTTTCTTTTAGTAACTTAATTTTTATTTTTTTAATTAAATTATGATAAATTATTTTTTAATCTTAAACTTAAAAAAGAAATAGGTATATTGATGAAG
>Ga0209589_1005578_pt1 | contig 21304 bp, 5 predicted proteins | sample CowpeawhiteBW_FD_187525 | JGI IMG/M metagenome (GOLD analysis project Ga0209589, IMG submission 187525) | Root nodule microbial communities of legume samples collected from California USA - Cow pea white BW (SPAdes) (version 2) | ecosystem: Host-associated > Plants > Roots > Nodule | place: USA... | reverse complement strand
AAAAGTTGTGAAATTACTAAAAGGATTTGCACGACAATCACAAAAAAAAATCTAATATGTCTTGATTACATATAAATTAACCATTATATTACTAATAAAGTTTTAAGTTGCATATATATTATATATTATATATTATTCAATTACTATACTTTTTTTTATTTGAATATTAATGGAGGGCTCTTTTTACAAGTACATATAATTATAAACTGTTTTTTTATCAATAATAAAAAATAGATATAATATAACAGTGATTTCAGACAGTAAAAGAAGGACACATCTTAACAAAGAAAAAAATAACAATTTTGTAGATGTCATCTTAATACTTATTAAAAAATATGTTTTTTTTTTTACATTTATATATCATCATAAATAACTTTTTCTCTTTTCTTTCTTTTCTCTCCCAGTAAAAAAACATTTTAAAATAATTTCATTTGTTAGAAAATTAAAACATGATCTTAATGTTATGTTATTATCACATCTAGGAGATTATGTTAGATTATCCTTTAGTGTTCTTAAAATCTAATAGATAGATGACTCCAATCCTTGTTCTTTAATAGCCTAAGATCCAATCTATATCACTCTTTTTAACTCATTATTCTACAACCTCTCGTACTTGATAAATTTAGAATACAGAAACATAAGTACTTGTCAGAGGACCTTGTTTATGTAAATATAAATCCTATTATTTTACTATGTCTATCAAATAATTGTCATTATCATAATATTAGTCCTTATTAGCCTAATTATTATTTTATCCTTTATTACTAATTTAGATAACTATTGATATTTTTAATTAACAAATCACAAATCACGAGACATAAAACTTTACATTTTCCATATACTAGATACTGACACTTTTTTTTCTTCTCTTAAATTGTGCTTGAGTTAAATGAGATAAGATGAACTTGACACAATAATTAAGTAAATCCAATTGTTCCATTTTATTTTATTTCTTATTTCGTAATTTTTATTGAACAAATAATATATGCGTGGATAATTATTCGACGCAATATGTAATAAATTGTTAATTTTTATCATAAATTTATTTTAAAAGCCATATTAAAAAAAAGTCTGATTAGGGTGTGCGAATATTTTTTCAGCTAGCTTCCTGTTAATTTTTTTTTCTTGTTAAATGTGGGAGAATGTTGCTTATTTAGAAGTTGTTGAAAATGTTATAAAAATGTATTATAATTAAGAATAGGATAACTCTAAGACCTAATGCAGAAGAAAATGAGTTTGACTGGCGTTAGATAGAAGTTGGATTTACACCAAATGACCAAACTCTCTGAATATCTATACATCTTATAAAAGATTTGGGTTGGAGAAATGTTTTCTCATATAACCCTTGTTTTTTTTATCTGCGGGAATGTTAATTGTTAGTATTTAGTTAATGATAAAATTGAACTCATAATTTCTCTCATTAAACTCATCAAATTTTTTATACTATATTCAAATGGTAGTGAGAGAAGTTAAACTGACAACAATTTCTACTCTTAAGGTTTTGTGTGTAGTTTGATTTGATGTGCTTTCCATAAAGATGTACCTTAAAGCACTTGTGCTCTCCATTCATGGTGGGAATGGAATATATATATATATATATATATATATATATATATATATATATATATATATATATATATATATATATATATATATATAACCTAAAATAAGTGAAACGATGAGCTGGAAGTGCGATTTCTGCATAATCATGCAGCATTTTGATGGCTACGTAAGCTCACTTTTAGACAAATATGGTCTTAAGTTGGACATCAGTTTGTTAGTGATACAATCTAGTTCCCAGTTATAAAACAGACACGTACAATAACTTGTAAATAAATTCTCTATTTGCACTAACTTTTTATTTAATTATTTCGTAAAAATACAATCATATCATAATATTTGTAAATATTAAAATATTAAAATTACATTTTTATTTTTAAATATTAAAAATATAAGGTTCAAATTTCCACAAACAAAATAGGTTCCAAAATTTTTAAGAAAGCCTTGTCTCTTGTAGAAAAGAATTAATAGAACTTTTCCACGTGTGATGATATGGAGACATATTCCAAACCATAATAAATGTCCTTATGTTGGCTTTTACGTTTTAAAAATATTTTTCAGAACAACAAGAGATTAAAAAAAGTAAGAATATTTCATCCCTAAATATTATCCAATATCTTTCTTTAAATGTAATTAACATTTTAAAAATTGAAACATGAAAAAAGAACCTCTTAAAATTAACTTGTTCAATTTTAAATTACGGATATTTATATATCTATAATTGCAAAACAGCTTTAAGAATATTATCAAACCTTCATGGTGGAGCCTTTTTGTGTAATAGATTGTACAGGTAGAGAAATTCCTATAAGGAAACGCACAGCATCATGGTAGATATAGATCCTAATCACAAAAGTGCAAACAGGCAAAAATTAATGAAAGTTACAAATTTGTTACGTCTGTATATTAAGTTCTAAGTATCAACGTCATATCTCAAAAATGCAAAATACGATTTCTCAAACGAGGAGAGCGAAAAGATGGAAACCATTTTTTTCTTAATTATAAGCTTTCCACATTGACAAGATATTGAAAAGAGGAGGCTTTTGAAATTTACTTTTATTTTTAACCAATATATTAAAACCTAATTTTTTGAAGCTGTATTCCTCATCAAATTGTAATAAATGTTCAAAGTGACGTATTGAGCAAAATAATTTGGGAGAGGCACGATCATATCACCATTTCAAAAATCCGGCGGTGTTTGTTCACACTCATCTCTATTTGTTAGCGTAAATGGTTTAAAACAGAATCTTTGATAGTTCATACTAGCCATGTTTTTTATAACACTATTCAAATTTATCTTTATTTCTATATATCATTGGTTATTTGACTTGTGTTTTTGGAACATATTCAAATTTTCGAGTTTCAGTTTTAGTAATTGTTTTGGTTCAAATTACAAGTAGCCTCAAGCTATAGTATTGTCGTTTCTAGATGTGTGAATATCTTGGATTGTTGATCCAAAAATAATTATAGTTTTAGTGGTCATGACTCTCAATGAGACCAATTATTATGCTCGTACCATACTTAGTTGGAGATTTTCATATCATTGACTAATATAATGAATCGCAACCACAATTTTGAACCGTGTGAATCGAACAAGACGAAGCTTAACCAATGTCTTTCGAAATTTTCTTCCGGTACATGAAACTCAAAATTTTCGAATTTGAGTTTTATTGATGAAAAAACATAATTAAAAAGAGATATGATTAAAAGTGACCAACATAGTCCTATATTAGGATTCAAATTAAACCATCCTATCTAATTTAAAAATATAGAGTTAATCCACGTATTTAAGCTCAAACCTGTAAGGTATTAGAAATTAAACAAATGATAAAGTTCATCGATGGATGAAAAGGAACTAAAATGCTTACATGGTTAGAAATTGATATCAAGTCACTCATTAATGTCTAATTTCATGTTTAAAATATATATGTTTTGGTGTGAGGAGGTATGTTGAAAGTTTTACATCGATTAAAGATATATGACCAAATTACATTATATAAGTGGAACTGATCAACAAAATTATATAAGTAGGTGTCTCACCTTACAAGTTAATTTGTGAGGTTTAATTAAATTTAAAGTTAATTTCTTAACCTAATATAAGAATTACGATTTAGAATTCATCCTAATAAGCTTTGTTATTTATTCGGCCTATTGTGTCACCTATTATCAGAAGATTTGTTATTTGTTAAATCTATCGTGCAATCCGTTATAAATTGTTATCATACTATCTATTAATATCTAATTCCACGTTCAAAATACATATATCTTAATGTGAAAAAGGTGTATATTGAAAATCACACATTATCTAAAGATAAAATTATTTCATAATAATATATATTGCAAAAATAATCTTGAATTAGTTCTCCTTCAATCAAAATAAATTATGCAACTCACAAATACATATTGATTAAAGATCAACAAAGGTTCAACAACGATTCAACTTTAAGTCAAATCAATGCAATAATAAACAAAATCAAATAATTAAGATAAATAAAAGAAGAAGATAAAGCTAGGAGTTGCAGCTGGATCAAAGCAACTTACCACTTACTACCTAAAAGAGATGCAATTATAAAACAAAGGATACATAACTATAAGAGTAATGTTCAAGCACAGTAACTCCTACTCTCTTCTGAAGCAAATTACATATTCAACTAATAATTTGAAACTTAACGTTGTTTTTTTCGTAATTCTTTATCCGTAAGATTACATTCACCAAACTCTCCATAAAAACCCAATAAACAGAGCATAAAAAATTGTAGAAACCTCACCGCATCACCAACCCACGCATCCTACTTTCTGTTCTGTGTTTCGCTGGCAATGCAAATTAAGTTTGCATGATTATATGTATTGAGTGCGACAGTGAAGTTTAAAGGCAACTCGGTTCCTGGTAAGAGGGTGCTCCACAGTTGGTAAGTGGTGCAGCAAAGGTATACAATCTGATTCAAGTGTGACAACGAAGACTTGCAACAGCAATATGCGCAATAGTGGCTAGATATGCGTTCATGGTTGGTTGGTTCGTAGACAGAAACCACCACTGTGGGGTAGATGCTAAAAGAGTGTTGCTTATAAGAAATTTTAACCACGCTTGATTTCTGGATCTTGTTCGATGATGGTTGTTGCTCTACTATGAGAGAAAACACCAAGCTTTTCTTTTCTTCTTTTTTGGAGAGTTGCTAAAAGACATAGTTTTTATTGGTTGTAGTTATGGAGTTTAAGCATTTTGGTTAAGTGGTGAATTCTACAATATTTTCGGTGAAGTTTGGAACTGTTGTTCAAGGACGAAGATGTTTTCTGGATTTGAAGAACTTGGTTTCATGGTATATGCTTGCTAATTTATTCTCTTTAACCGATTTTGCGTGTGTGATTCCTTTTAACTAATGTAATGTTTTTGACATTTAAATAATTCTAAGTAGTTTTTGAAGATAATATAGTTAATAAAAAAATATTTATTTGTAAAATAAAATAACGTAATTCAATGTTAATTGATTGTATAAATTTACGTAATGAGAGAGATATAGTAATGATATGCTACAATTGGACAGTTACGAGTATGGGACGAAGACAGAGAGAGACCCAGAGAAAGAAAGATAGAAATGATCAAAGGTTGAATAGGTAGCATACGAAAGTGATTGATGCAAAAATTATTTTTAAATCACGATTCAGTAAAAGAGTAAAGCATGGACGTACTAATTTCCTTCCTACTGGTGTTTAAGACTGAAAGAATTAAAAACAATAAAATAAAACAGATTAAAAATGGATCAAAATTGAATTTTATTTAAAATTTGAATTTATTATTTTTCTTTACTGAAAAGTTTAATTCAAATTTTAAATTAAAAATAGAAAAGCATAACTAGACTATTATATTTGAATATGATTTGTATATTTAATATTAATTAGTATGTCTTTTGGAGATTATTTTATAATTTAATTATAATATACTTACCATAAAATAAAAATAAAAATAAAAATTGTGCACACAAGAAAACTATCTCTTTATATATATGGAAATTGTTTTAAGTTATTATATAAGAGAAGAAAAATGAGATTTTTTTTTATGATTAGCAAAGAATAAAATAAATTAAGTAGAGCACTTAAGGGGTACTCTAACCCTTATACAAAAAAGAAGGACCTGGACAAATAGATGCATTAGCTTAGCATCATGGCTCCGTCAAAACAAAAGATCATTCAAAACTAAATGATTACAATTTGGAACAATTTTGTGATCCACAAAATAAATGAGGCAAAGAGTATGCCTACCTAAAGCACAGACCCCTACCAGATTTTCGAATAGTATAATAATAGTGTACATTAATCAGATCGCATTCTTCCTAATGTCAATACTTAAGCATTTGAACACGTCCTTCTCCTCACGAAAGGAGGATAAACGCATCCAAATGGTCCTCCAAAATAACAAGAAAGATTAAAGTAGCGGAATCTTAATGAAGAAAAATGAGATTAATAAGAAGTATCTAATATTAGAAATTACAAATATAATAAAGAAAGGAAAAAAAATCAGTTCTATACATAATATTTTAAAATAGTGGTTACTTCTATAATTCTACAAGATCAGTTAACAGTTATATACATAATATTTTAAAATAGTGGTTACTTCTATAATTCTACAAGATCAGTTAACAGTTATATTGTTTAAAAAATTAGTTAACTATTATATTTCTTAAAAATTAAGTTAACAAGTATATTATAATGAATATATCAAAATTAATGAAAGAGTATATAAATGAGTTATTTGTCTTAATTTTATGAGTCTTATAATACTGCATACATTTGAAGACTACAAAAATTTATTGCATGGATAATACATATATCGTATATTTAATATATTTTACACAATATGTGGAGAATTGTAGAACAGAAAGTAAACATGAGATTACCGTTTAAATTGTTGAAAAATACAAGTGAGAATTATCAGATAAAATAACTTTGTTTTAATAAGTTTCATCTAAAAAAAATTTTTGAAAAGGTGCATTATAACATATATTAAGTTGTGAGTATTATTTAGCCATCCATCATGCTAAAGTTGGTGCCATATATATGATCATGAACGAAAAGACGAGGTGATATAATATGGACCAACTTTCTTTTTCATGGATCATATTCCATTGCTAATCCCTTATCAGGTACCCTCAAACAACATATCTATTATCCAAATTTACCTGCCAACCAGACGCCACCAAAGTTACATTTTTAGTTTAATTTTAAAGTCTATCGTAAATATGTGTATCTTTTATTGAGTTTTTACGAACATTTTTTGTATTTAAAAGTTTTAAATTTTTTAATTGTGCTCTTATTTAATTATAAGATTTTATAATTAATATAAAGATAATATTGAGATTATGTAAAATAATAATGATTATGTAATTAATAAAAATAATATTGATATAGGATTCACCGAAGGTGCACCTGTCTAGACTCCGCAGAAAACAAAGCCATTACGGATTATCATCCAACCATACAAGATTAATCTACTTTGCGCCTAAGACCAAAGAACAAGTCCAAAGGCTAGAATATTCTGTTACTCTCACTACATAACTCATTCTATTCTATTTAAGTATAAATAATGATTATTAGAGTTTAAAATACCTCTTTCTAAACATCTCCTATATCAAGAGATACATTAATAATACTATAACAAAGAATTTTCCTTAAAACTCTTTAAACACCATAACTTCACATGCTCACACATCATTCCATACCAATTGTCATTTTATATATCTATAACAACATTTTCACCTCAAATCATTACGATAAAAGCCATTAAATATGCTTAGTACCAATTATAGATCTTTTAAACATAGCTAAACATGGAAACAGGAAAAACAAGGCATCTAGCGCTATTTGCCTCCACTCGTCGCTTTGGAGCTGAAATGCTCTCAGACTTGTAGTGGTCATCAACACTCATCGCCACCTGGCCAGCACTCAGTGTCAATAATCTCGTAAAAGCTGGCACTCAATGGCCCCATTATTTATGGGGTTCAACGCTATATCAAAAAACATAAATTTTTGTGATGAGATTAAAAGAATTTTGACCTGTCCAATGATCAATTTGGTACTCCTTTTTTAATAATTTGAATCAAAATAGTTTTACATAAGATAGAGCTTGTACAAAATTGCTCAGATTTCAAATTATCCCATTCACATACCAAATCAATCACAAACACACAATATACAATTATCATCCAAACCATACCAGATCGCAACAATCATACAATCAAATTAAATTCATTAAAATCATCCACATTTCATCCCCAAACGCAAGACAGCAGCATCATGGAAAACTTTAAATTTATAAAAACTCACACACCATAGATCAAGACTAGCTTCCTTTACTAGTTATTCAACTTAAATAGTTCTAAAAAACACAAAAACATTTCAAACTTCACAGGATGCTCTATCTACACACAAAAACATTACAAAAACGATTAGGACATTCCGTTATGATCACTAATTAACAAAAACTCATATAGAAGATTAAAAAGACACATGCAAGCTGAAAAAACCTCACATGCAACATAAAATAGAAGAAGACCAAGAAAAAGGGGTTGAAAAAGTGAGAACTATAGAAAAGTATTTTCTAGAAAGATGGTGTATTTTGAAATAACGAAACTTGTTTATAACAATTTAATTTATATTAAAACTTTTAATATGAAAATAATTGAGTTTCATTATTTTTAAATCACTATCATTTTTAAAATGCCATTTTCTAGGATTTGACAAGTACCATGACAAGACAATGTAATAATCATGACACACAATCAATCAAAAAATTAAACAGAATAAATTCAATTAAAAATATAAAAATAATTTGAACATGACAAAAAAAATTAATAAAACTTGATTGAAAATATTCAAACTTCCTATAGACTTAAAAATTAATTAAACCTACATTTATTTTTATTCTTAGTTAAACACTCCTTTACACACAAAAACATTACAAAAACGATCAGGACATTCCGTTATGATCACTAATTAACAAAAACTCGTATAGAAGACTAAAAAGACACATACAAGCTAAAAAAGCCTCACATGCAACATAAAATAGAAGAAGACCAAGAAAAAGGGGTTGAATCTTAACTTACACAAACGAAAAAATTGATCAAGAGAAGTCAAAGAACTCTAGAAAAGTGTTTTTTAGAGAGATGGTGTATTTTGAAATAACAAAACTTGTTTATAACAATTTAATTTATATTAAAACTTTTAATATTAAAATAATTAAGTTTCATTATTTTTAAATCACTGTCACTTTTAAAATGTCATTTTCTAGGATTTGACAAATACCATGACAAGACAATGTAATAATCATGACACACAATCAATAAAAAAATTAAACAGAATAAATTCAATTAAAAATATAAAAATATTTTGAACATGACAAAAAAAAATTAATAAAAACTTGATTGAAAATATTCAAACTTCCTATAGACTTAAAATTTAATTAAACCTACATTTATTTTTATTCTTAGTTAAACACTCCTTTACACTTAGAATCACGTAGGAACTTGGCTAACAAAAATATAAAGGATTAAATATGTTTTTTGTCCTTTAATTTTCAGTGAATTTTGAAATTAGTCTATTTTGAAACTTTGGACCAATTTAGTCTTTCATCTTTCGAAATACATGAATTTAGTCTTTTTAATCAAATTTTATTAGGTTTATTTGATGTTTGGTACGCATTTTAGGATTGTATTTGAGTTGTTTATATTGTTTAATACATTTTTACTTTAATGTTAAGTCAAATACTATTATGAAATGTCCTTGAAATGTCAAATAAATTTAACAAAATTTGAGTAATAGAACTAAATCCATGTATTTCGAAAGATGAAAGACTAAATTGATCCAAAATTTTGAAATAGACTAATTCCAAAATTCACTAAAAGTTAAGGGACCAACAACGTATTTAATCCAAATATAAATAAAGGTTGGTTAATCAAGGTAATAAAATTCCTCAAATAAATAATGTAAAAGTTTTTTTTTATCGTTGAAATGATGGTTTGTTGTTCAATTATATGATGTATATGAAAGCTTGATGGATATTTATAGGAGGGACTTTAGATTGATAAGTAATGCAGTTTGTTTACAGTGTGGTCGTGATTGAAGTCTACAATTAGCGTACTTTCCTTGTTTATACTTTGCCGACAATTTATCTGTTTTACCAGCATTGAATGTTGGCTGAGTTGCAGCTTGGAAGCATCACGTGACAGGCACATGATAATATGTTTTGTTGATAGATTCATATTCTATGATGAATTAGGTGCACTACGCGAAAGGATGTTGATTTGTTTTGGACGGGTGAACTGTTTATGATCTTTGTTGGAAAAACACAAATAGATTAAATACTTAATTTATGTTTATAATATAAAAGATTCATATAATATATTAACTTTAATGGTTTGTTTAAAGTATCGGTGGGGTTGATTTGTTTTGTGGAATTTTGTTGAAAGAAGCAAACCCTAAGTTCTCTTTACAGATAAAGTTTGTTTGTATATAAATAGAATACCATTCATTCAGAAATTTAAAAGCCATTATGCAGTTGGTTTATAACTGATTTTATGTAGTCAAAATCTCATTTTCGTCCTCAATAATTCCTAGATAGACTTCTCAACAGATGATATCCTAATTATCGCACTTCGATTGCTGCTTCTCACAACTCATCAATAATTTGCCTGTCAGTTAACTCATTTTCTCAATCGATCATTTCATCACCTCCATTATTTATGTTTGTCTATGATTCTTTATTCTTTTAAGGTCTTCTAAAACTTTGCAAGAAGTCAAATTTAAGGTAAGTTGAAAATCTTGTCGACTAAAATAAGACTGTTTTATATTATATAAATGAGTGTAAATCTTATAAATCGATTTTATAAAATTAAGTTAAGTTTCAAGTCGACAAAACGGCTGAGATATTACCGGGGTTTGCTAGTGCAGATTGATATTGAAAGGAGAAAAAAAGAAGGCATGTCTGCTTTACTTGCACTCGAAAAATGCGATATTTGGGGTCCCGTGGGTGTGGGAGGATTGATACGTCCATGTCCGTGTGTGCAAATCCAAACTACATTTGATAATTTGACGTGGTGAATTTCATGGTGGGTCCATGGAACTATCCTAAGCAGTTTTCAGAATCTGGTAGTGAAAAACACACTCTGATCAATCTCCAATCATTTACTTCAAGCTGTGTGTTCATCAAATTCGTAGTTATTTTGACACATTCGTGACAGGCCACTTTAACAAGTGGTTAATTATCACTCCCCTTAATGCTTTGAGGGACATCACCACACCGAAAGTTTACAAATACTTGTTGCTTTCGTAAAAGAAATGCTAAAACACGCAATATATGTATAGAGTGCAGGAATTCAGGGTGTGCTGATTATAGATTTCAACGTTCAGATTATCAGGGAAGAAATGTGTTAGTGGCTTTAATGCTAAGGGAGAAAAAATCTGCCAACAAAAATAGAAAATAAGATAGCTAAATTTAAAGAAATATTGGACTAAATGGTAAAACGAAACCGTCAATGGTTTTGATGTCTAACAAGTGAGAGCGACGTCATGAGTATAGAATTTTAGCTAAAAATAAGGTCCCATATCAAATCTATCACCTTTCACTGCCGCTGCTTGATCACAAGGTTCAACCTTTCTTTATGCTTCATCAACTACATTTACATTTGCATGTATAAAACACCAAGAATCATAACATATAAGACACTTCAACACCACACCCATTTTATTTTATGTAAATATTTTTTCTTCCAAGGAATTAAATAAAACAAAAATGTCCAGGATAAGAACAAACTCTACTTGGCCAATAATTCACAAAAAATAGTGGAATAATCGGTCCAAGACTTTTTTATAGTCACGGATAAGTAGTTTTCTGGAAAAATTCAACTAGTTATTTTCAGTTCTTTTCCACTTTTTTTTATTTATAAAGTTCAAACTAGATACTTTACTTTGTAAAATCAATTTCAATTCCACTCATATTAAACTTCAATTGACACTGATGTGAGTTTAACAAAAAGTTACCAAGCGGCCTCATTTATTGCGTTTGAACCAATGTTTGCAAGCAAGCAAGTTTGACTCTAAAAATTATGTTAAACAACGCAATAAATGCAGAAATTACTATTTGTAGCTCCCAAAGGAACATATAGGTAAAAAGTGTAGAAAAATATGATTCCAAACCAAAGTCGTGGATATATAATGTGTGTTTATTTGTTACTTGAACAAGATAAAAAAAAAAACTCTCTGAGGCATACCATTTATAAATTTGTTAGAAAACATTCAAAAACAAAAAAGTTTCTTATCAAAGTGTGACACTTGCAGGGACATGGTCAAACGTAAGTTATTTCAGCAGAGAAAATGTTATTTGAGTTGATGTGGCGTATGATTTATGATTTATAGTTGCAGATTGAAAATGGTGAATTTGATTGGAAGTGAAATAATGAAGTAAGTTGCATGAAATACGATACGCACCTAAACCCAATAAGCGTGTATTTCAAATTGAGTGAGTTTGCGGCGTTTAGCCGCTGCTGCTAAATTAATTCATCAACCGTCAGTTGCCGACGCAACTCCCTTCTACCAAGTTAGGTGGCCCAATCATTTTCTTCAGATCTTTTTTTCCTCTTTTTATTCTTCTTCGTTACAGGATATATTAGCAATCTAGGAAATAAAATCGTATAAAGTAATTTTTAAGAATTAAACATTTGTCAATGTATTCCACTAATTCTTGGAAACTAATTTAATAGATTTCTTCATGCTTAACAAAATATTTATTACACTTCAATAAAGAATTAAACATAAGTCAATTGATCAAGTTGGCTTAACACGGGATGAGACAAAAGTTTCTGTATCGGGCATATCTCTGCAAGAAAAATTAATTTAATGGTAGATAATTATAGATCGTAATTAATTGAGTAATTTGAACAAATAATTTAATTTATTAACGATACTGGAGCAATTATGATGATTTTTGTCCTCAGTTTTCATTATTGTCTGGAACACGTGAATTATCTAGTTAGTATTTTTTTTATTACCTTATTTATTTTAATGAGATTAAAATTTATGTTTATATTAATTTTAATTTTATATAATTTTTAAATGAAATAATTTGAATTTCAAAGTTCAAAATTGAAAAATAAATACACATCACGTATCAAAATGATTATGGTTACCTCATCCACACTACCTAGTTTCTATAAATTTCATACTAGACAATAGGGTTACTATAAAAAGTCATCTACACTACCTAGTTTCTATAAATTTCATACTAGAGGGTAGGCTTAAAATATTCTTTTAGTTCTCTAATTTTTATAATTTTATTTTGTTCAATAATCTAGTCTTCGAATTTTATTTTATTTCGTTAAATAGATTGAATTTTTTTTAAATTAATATATCAAATATTTTATTTAAATAATTTAAATATTAAAATTAATTTTGTTTTGTAGATAAAGTGATTTGATGTATTAGTTATAAAAAATTTTAACTTTAATATAATAAAGTTATTTTAAAAGTTATAAGACTAAGTTGAATCAAATAATAATAAAGGATTTAATTAAATTTTTAATAAAAATTAAAGGATCAATATAGGAGTTTAATCTGATTTGAAAACATATGTGCATGTATATTATTTTTTTACTGTAATAAAAAAATAATAAAATAATAACTACAAAAGCAAATATGAAAAGAAATTTACAACGTAGCAATTTTTTTATTTTGTAAATATTTTTAATTTTTTTAGTAGATAAATTTTATTTATTTAATTTATAAAAATATTTAAATTTTAAAAAACATGATTAAATTTAAAAAATCAATAAAACATTAACTTGAAATATAGAAGTGGATATCAAAAAGGAAAATCCTTTTATACGTAAGTATAGATTTTATTTTATTATGTAGATAATTTTTATTTATTTATTTAGTACAAAAGTTTTATTTATTTAATTTAAAAAATATTTAAATTTTAATAAATGGTTAAATTTAAATAGAAACAATAACTTAAAGAGTAAAGTGGAAAAAAATTGGACAACAAAAAAAAAATCTCTTTCTAAATAAATAGAAGAACATCATTAGATTATTATAAAATTCTTCAATAATTCTAAAAAAATTATGAATTTTATAGATTCACACTTTTCCTTCTGTTTTCTGATTTTCTTATGATAATGGAGTAATTGCTCCATTTTTTTTGTCGTCTGCATCTTTATTGTTAATATATTATTTTTACTGATATATATATATATATATATATATATATATATATATATATATATATATATATATATATATATATATATATATATATATATACCATTTCATGGTCATAATTTTATAATACATATAGGAAGAACATTGATTAAAAAAATATTGAATTCAATTCCTTATGATAAAATACATTGAAAAGTCACACAATAATAATACCGTTACATCTTCTTCTTCTTTTTTTTTACTTTTATTGTTTTAGTTACATTTTAATGATGTTTGTTAACATTTCGGGGTGTTGGCATGATATATAGTTTCGTGTGTTTGATTCCTTTTTAACCTTTTTTTTTGTTTAAAAATTGTATTTTTAAAACAATTTGATAATATTAAAAAAATAATTTCTTATCCAAAATGGATCTGTTTAGTAAATATTTATCTAATAAAATGTCCTGCAAACTTATTCAAATTGTATATTTTTAATAAATGCATTGTATAACGTAGTAAATGTTTTCTTGAATTGATAACAGTCACATTTTAGTAAATGCATTGTATTTCAATTTAAGATTTAGGGTTTTAGGGTAAATTTAATAAAAAATATTTAATTTTATGAATTAAGTATATTATTTAATTTTATTTAATTTTATATAAATGAAGAACTACATTATTTTTATTCATGTTCATTAGAGATTATGTTTATATTTTAATTAGCTCACGGTATTAATGGAATCGTAACAATATATAGAATTCCATAGCAATATAACTTGAACTAAATAGTTTTATATTTTGTGTTCCGTCAAAAGGTGTGGTCCAAAGTTGTTTTTCTTTTACAAATCAAAAAATGCAATAAGTTTACCTTTTTTATTACATATATATAAACTAATTAAAAATTAAAGAAGAAAAAAGAAATATAAATAACAAAAAATAAATAATCTTGAATTCAACTTTGAAAATGACATTTAAATAGATTTTTTTAAAATGAGATACTAACAAATATTAGAAAAAGTAGTTTAAATTATTTAAACATTATTATATATTTTTTGTTATTATAAAATATGTAGTACAAATAATCGAGGTAAAGTAATGAAGACAATTGATTTTAATGATCAAGTCTAAGTTCTATCAAATTTAAGGACAATAAATTTATCAATAATTTATATATTTTAAAATTATCTTTATAATATTTAAATATGTAGTTGAATGATACTTCCATATCATTTATATCCTCAAATTAGGTTAATTGAGAAACTTTATGTTATACACTGTTTATTGCCTTTTTAGTAAAAGCAGCATGCATGTTAGTCAATTTAGGGTAATTTAGTGAAGAAAAAAATAACGCATCATTCAATTATAAACGGGCCTTGTAATAAATATTAAAGATTTTTTTTTTCATAATAGTGTTAAACATAGGGATGGAGGGAGTATATGTCGTTTATAAATATAAAGACAGAAATTAATTTGAGGATGAAGTGGGAAAAAAATTATTTTATCATTGAAAGGTGAAAACAATAATCAATTTATTTATTTTTAGATGACTAAAATAGCAACCATTATTGGACCAAGAGAGTAAACTAAAAGTAAAAGGTAAACTACTACCGTTATACAATCTTTAAATTAATATATATCTATATATCTCTATATATATTTCCCTTTTATTTTTATGTTTTTAACTTTCAATGTACTTAAATGTAATCAAAGTCTCTATGCTAATTTTTGTTAAGATCTGAAGAAAAAAGAATAGTTGAAGATATAAAAATGCTCACAAGAAGAAAGATCTACCCAAGAAGTTGATTGGAAAAGCAAAAGTAACTGAATAAATGAAGGTTTTTGCTTGACAAAAGTGTTGAAAAATTAATGATTTCTTTGAAATTAAATTTCTTGTGCAAGAAACTTTTCTTAGAATGTTTGGTAATAAATAACAATTTTTTTATGGAGTATTTCGTTTGAGAAGCTTTGTTTAACGTGAAAACGCTCTTTCTCAACAATCCTTTTCATAAATATCCCGATTTGGTCGAAACGGAAAAAAAATAAAAGAATTTATTTGGAAAATATATAAACTGTTTGGATATAAAAGTGATTAAAAAATATCTTTATATTCTTGAATTAAGATACAATCATGAATAACTTTTATCTTGAGTTGGAAACAAGGTTGTTCAACATCTTAGCTATAATCCTTGAGCTCAATGCAATTCTTTTTGTTAAAATTACAAAAAGATTGATACGAAATATTAGGATTTGAAAAACATCTTAGCATTGGTGAATGTTGAAGAAAAATATTATTTTATGAGTATAAGTGAAAAAGAGAGAGAGGACAGATCTATTCCTAACAAAATGTATTACGTTTCATCAAAACTCATTCACCTTTTTCTTAATTTATTAAAATAAAAAATATTATATTTGTAAGATGGCAGTATATGTTCCTAAAGTAGCATGTTTTTTCTTCCTAACATTCTATAAAAAAAAAATGAGACACTATTTTCTACTGAATTAACAATTTGAAGTAGTTGTGCCGAACCTGATCATAAATCATGCAACTATGAATAAATCAAAGTAGCATATGATAATAACATTTAAAATATGACTTGAAAAAAAAAACTATAAACATCAGAAAGCATTACTTGTACAAATATTACGTGTAAGGGTCAAATGTATACTCTCTAGTCATGATTTTTTTTTTTTATGACATGTATATTGACGATGTTATTATTGTTTTTATCAATCATTTACGTAAATGAAAAAGTGTGGTCAAGATAATTATATAATAAGAAAATTTTTAAATAGTAACTAATTTTAGAGATAACAAAATAATTAGTTATTATAATGATTAATTTATAAATTAAAGATTTTTATTATCTAAAATATCTTCTATCATCAATAAAAAATTATAATTGCCTTTTTTAATTTAAACACTAAATTGAACCCTAAAATTAACTACAAAAGTTTTAGTTAGTAAATTGAATTCCTTCAAATCAAACCCTTTAAACTTTTTACAAAGTATAACTTATCAAGGTACAATATCAATTAAATTTAAAAAATTAGTCCGACAAAATGTGCAAAGTGCAAGAGAACCTAATTAGATGAAAACAAGTAAATTAAAGCATCGGAGGTGACACAAACCAAAGAGAGACAGTTATAGTAATAAAATAAACCAAACAAAAAATACAAGTGGATAGAAATTAAAGGAAAAAGTAAGTGTCACATGAAAATAATTTGTAGAACCTCTTCGATATATTCAAATTATGTCATATATTTATAATTTTCTATTTCTTGAAAGAAATTAGTTCCCCTTTTAGGTATGATTTTAGTTATAGTGAGCCAATTGAATCCATTTTGTAGAACCAATGTATGATTTTAGCCTTATAAGTTCTTCTATTAATAATTTATTAACGTGATATTCATTGGAGGGAGGCACATGTAACATTTATATGTTGATTATCATATTAACCTAACAATTTTGGCATGTCATCGTGGTCTTTAGTAAGACATGTGTAATGTTTTTTATAAGTTTCATAATTATGTAATTTTAGTTTTCCAAATTTTATAATTATAGGGTTTCATTCTCCTAAATACGAATTTGGCACGGTGATATGGTAAATTTTCACAAAGTAAGTATTACATATCACAAATATTTTTTAAATTTAAGAACTATTTAAAAAAAATTAAATATATAAATTGAAATAAATTTATTTCTTATAAATATTAAATATAAGAAACACCAAATATACTTTTTACAAGTATTTCTCATAAACATCAAGTATATAACATTAAATATATATTATTATTAAATGTACTAATTAAAATTATAAATAACACTAGAAATATCTCATTTGATATACTCAATATTAATATATGTATGGTATGAACATGTTGGTCAAATGAGTTCATTGAATTGATCGATAGAGAGATCAATATATAACATACAGATCGAGACACTCGATTAGTCAAAGAACTTGTGTGATTATATATGATTAACTAATTTAAATATGATTTAGTGAAGATAAATCTTAAATCAACCAAATAAAGCATTAAGGTACCAATAGTAAGTAAAAACCCATAATGAGTATTATAAATAAAATATCCAGGTAAGATAATTATTTATATTTGTTACATCATTTTAGATGTCATGTTTCTCTATCTCTCTCAACTAATTGTGTATTTTTTATAAAAGGATTAGAGCACCTCTTAAGTGTTCTTTTATAATTTATTTATTCTTTGTTGATATAAAAAACATTGTTACATCATTTAACACACTATATATTTAGATTATTATTGACTTAGATATCAGAGTGACTTTATAGGTACTTCGAACATTCTAGACACGTAGAATATTGTGCACACAAAAGACTGAAGGCTAAAATCGTTGGAAGACTGAAATGTGTCTGACCAGACTTGTAAAAATAATATTATATATAATTAAGGTAATTAAAATGAGAATGAATAAGAAGATACATTTGAAATAGTTAGAAAATAAAAAAAAAATACAATTAAGTAAAAAGAAAGAAAAGAATCAAAATTTTAATGTAGCTATGAAACATGATTAATGGGGGAGATTTTTGGTTTAAGAAAGAGCTGGTGGGGGAGCAGGATTCCCGTCCTAATCATCTATCTCTTCTTATGCCCATATTTTAAAAAATAATTACACCAAAAACTCCACGTTTTTTGTAAATATCTTACAAGCCCTATACTTCCAACAAAGTGTATATATAAGTCCCCATAACGCTCCCTCAACTCAGCAACAACAATTGCTGTAACATAAAACTTAGATTTCAGTCACTGAAAACATAAAAAAACCCACATGAATTGGTTCCTAAAATCATCGGAAGCCATGTCCAACCTAAATCCATTCAACATCGCCATCATACTCATCCTCCCACTAACAACACTTCTCTTTGTTTTGCTACATCGTACTCGTCGAAGAGCACCGTATCCGCCGGGACCAAAGGGGTTACCCATCATAGGAAACATGTTCATGATGGACCAGTTAACCCACCGCGGTCTCGCCACCCTCGCCAAGCAATACGGCGGCGTTTTCCACCTCCGCATGGGCTTCCTCCACATGATCGCCATCTCCGACCCGGAGGCGGCGCGTCAGGTTCTCCAAGTCCATGACAACATCTTCTCCAACCGCCCCGCCACCATCGCCATCAGCTACCTCACCTACGACCGCGCCGATATGGCCTTCGCACACTACGGCCCCTTCTGGCGCCAGATGCGCAAGCTCTGCGTCATGAAACTCTTCAGCCGCAAGCGCGCCGAGTCCTGGCAATCCGTGCGTGACGAGGTCGACGTTGCAGTCCGCTCCGTCGCGGCCTCCGCCGGAAAAGCCATCAACGTCGGCGAGCTCGTGTTCAACCTGACGAAAAACATCATCTACCGCGCGGCCTTTGGGTCGAACTCGCAGGAGGGGCAGGACGAGTTCATTGGGATTCTGCAGGAGTTTTCGAAACTCTTTGGCGCTTTCAACATCGCAGATTTTATACCCTACCTCGGGCGCGTGGACCCGCAGGGGCTCAACGCGCGCCTTGCTAGGGCTCGCAGCGCGTTGGATAGCTTCATCGATAAGATCATCGATGAGCACGTAGAGAAGAAGAAGAAGAATGAGAACGGTGTCTGTGATGGAGAAACGGACATGGTGGATGAGTTACTCGCGTTCTACACCGAAGAGGCCAAGTTGAACAATGAACCTGAGGATTTGCAGAACTCTATCAGACTCACTAAGGATAACATCAAAGCTATCATTATGGTATCTATGGATTCCTTCTATTTATTTTTTTTATATAAGTTTATTATTTTTAACACATCAATATTTGTTATATTATTTATTTCTCTTTTATTACCATATCCTAATCTTTAACAAAGAAATATATTTTTAAGAACCATTTGATATTTTTTTAAGGTGTAGGTATCATTTTCCATTTCATAATCCATGCTATCAAATATTTTCGCATGTCACTATTTTGTCTTTAGTGTAACTTAGACATTATTTATTTATTCTCTTTTTCTTATAAGTATTTTTAGAAAAGTTTACACGAACAAATTGTCACCCTGTTTGGATTGCTTTCTAGTTTAGTGGAATTTTTTGATTGTGAAATATAAAATTGTAAAAGGTGTTTTTTTATGCAAGATTAAGAGCATTGGTTATAATAGAAAAACTGGATGAAGAATTGTACTTTTAAAAGACGTGTTTGTTGGGAAATTAACCCGGAATATATTAATAATTTTCTTATTATATTCATTCTCATCCTTGTCGATTTACACCGCCTTAAAGAAAGTGCCTCTGCTAGAGTTTATAGCCAATATGTGTAAAAATATCCACTTTCTTAATTATAATATATTATTTTTGGAGTTAAATTTCTAAATTCTTTAAAGGATGTTTCATGTCTTTTTCTAAAAAGTATATTAAAATTGTAATTTTTTTTTTTTGCAATAAATGAATAAATTTGTACTTTTTAGACTTTAGTTAAATTTTGAATATGTGTACATATTACACGAAAATACATGCTAGCTGTTAAAGTATATGCATCTCTGTCTGTCATGTTGAAAATATATACATAGGTATTTGTTAGGGAGGCTTCGATTTGTCAAAAGTTGGTTTATTAGTATATTTGCTGAATTGTCAAAAGTTGATTTACGTGTCTTAAGTTAGAATTTTTACATACAAGAATTTCTCCATTTATATGAGCACGTAGCCAACACTATAAATTAAAGTATTTTCTGGAACATGCGCGATTCGTTTTTACTTATTAAAGTAGGTTGAGTTTATTTAGAAAAATTGCAAATTGTATAAGAAATAATGTATATTATCACAGAAGAAGATGTCTCCAAATCAATAATGATTATTGTTGCTGAAATTGAAAAAGTAAATGCAAGTTTACTATAGTTATTGTGATAATTATAACTGGAGATGAAGAAATAAAGTAGATAAGATTGAGAAGATACAGAGAAACAGCATCTGGAAACATAAGCCACCACCAAACATAGTGGGTTTAATTTGGGTTGGTAGCATTTCCCCCTCCATCATATAACACCTTTTCCCTTTTCTTATTTATTTTTAATTAAAGTTTGGTTTCGAAAGCAAAATTCAATGGTAAATTTTTATTTTAGCGTATGATGGTGGTAAGTAAATGAAAAATTGATATTCATGAATGGGCTGTGGGTACCAAATCACTTTTGGCATTTATTTATCTAAAGTTATGTTCATCAATAAATAATTGAGATGTGACTTTAAAATAATTATTTATTTTATTATTTTTATTCTCTTTAAAAAATATTAGTGTAAACACAGGCGCTATCGCGCCTGTGTGTACGCATTTTTTGAATTATATTAATAATTGATGATATTGTAATGTTATTAATTTAATAAACAAAATAAAAGTATATTTATAAAAAATAAAATAAAATGTACGGAGAAAATAAGAGAAAAATAACTGTTGATGAATAGTAAGAGAAAAAAAGAAAAAGGAGATAAGTAAATAATTTTATAAAAACTTGTAAAAGTAACTGTTAATTTTTAAAAATTTAATAAATAATTAAATTATAAAGGGTAAAGTTG
>Ga0209589_1005577_pt1 | contig 21306 bp, 16 predicted proteins | sample CowpeawhiteBW_FD_187525 | JGI IMG/M metagenome (GOLD analysis project Ga0209589, IMG submission 187525) | Root nodule microbial communities of legume samples collected from California USA - Cow pea white BW (SPAdes) (version 2) | ecosystem: Host-associated > Plants > Roots > Nodule | place: USA... | reverse complement strand
AGAAAATATATATATATATATATATATATATATATATATATATATATATATATCATGATATATTAAATGTGTAGATGCCAGCAATATTCTAATTTGATGAAGGGGCCAAATTAGAAATATTGGAATTAATTAAGTAATTGACAACAGTTACTTAAGGGGTTATGGTCGCATATGTGAACACACTACGTCATGTATGATTCCTGCTCCTTTCTCTCCCTCCCCTATCAGGAGAGAAAATCTAGAGGGAACCTTAATGTGCTCTACAGTTGGAAGACCAGGTACCATCTTTCTCTATCTATTGTTCTCGATCCAATCATAAGGTACACTTCCGTATTCAATTCTTTAAAGTATTGGGAACTGCTTAATTTATTATATGTAGAGTTTATTGCTTTTATTTTTCATAAACCAACATATTTGACTTCAAATTTTAATATGAACATAAACGAAGGGTGAAGGAAGATCAGCAAGGTTCTTAAAGCAATATTTTAAGCATTAAAAAAAATATTTTATTTATTCCCAATATTTAATAAAAAGTAAAAAATAATTGATTAATAATATTAATTATTAAGTGTGATTAAGTAGTTTATTTTTGAAAATGACCCAATTATCCTTTCATTATTGTAAAGATTAATGTCATTTTTCTTGTTTTCATGCTATAACAATTATATTATCTTTTCTCATTTTTCTTCTTCTTTTATTTGTTAAGAAGTTTAATCTTACTATTAGTAGTTGGAAACTATGAAATGAAATTAATTAGATAATTCAATAATTTTACATCTTATAAAGTTAAATTGTAATAATTATAATGTTACTTTATTAGTTTAAAAGGCTCATGTTAATAGACACTTTAGTTTTAGAAAAATATTGATCCAACTTGAGAAAAAAGATAATGATACAATACATGTGAAATGTCCAAACAAAAGAAGTAAAAGAAACAAATTTCTTTTAAAATAATCGTTCTCATAATAGACAAACTATACCTTTTTGCTATAGTAATAGTAGTTAAATTATTTTTCTTCCTTTAAAGATAAAATTAGAGTAGCGATATTTGACTTCCTTTTTGTTTTGTTTACTCAACCTCTACATGATGGATAAGTAAGGAAGTAAAATAAGTTAGTGAATATTACTTTCTTAAATTATTATTTCTATTAAATAATAATTATTTTCATAGATTACTTAGATTAAAGAATATTAATTTCTTAAATTGTTCTTTCTATTAAATAATAATGCTTTCCATATTTGCTCCACTTAACCCATTTATAATTTATTCTTAATAAGGTCTTTCACCAATTACGGTAAGCATTCGCTTTAGTTTATACTCATTTAAGTTTACATCTCGCCTAAATCTGCATTTGAAAAGTGAAAATTCTCGGATTAATAATGTTGTTGCCGATTGACCATTGGTAAGATGCAAAAAAGGTTGAAGAACACACCCTTAAATTGATTTAATGTATCTGATGATAAATAAGGAGAATATTTCAACTCACTCATATACTCTTGTAACATATCTCTTATATCTCTTATCTCTCATATTTTCACAATCTCTAAAAATTTCCAACATACATAATATTTTATACTGTAATTATATGACCTCTAATATTCCACATTGTAATATGACTCATAAAACTTTATAAGGCAGCATCCCAATAAAGTCTGCATCAAACTTCCTAGATCAAAATGCAAACTTAAACGAATGTTTATTGTAGTTCTCACGTCAAATTGTATAATTTATAATTTTCCTAATTAATTTCATAATTTATTAACATAACACAAGTGATTTGTCCAAAAAAGTGAAATTCTATTAAAGTTGTCAAAAGGCTTTAAAATTCATGAACCAACCTGGCCTATCACTACAAAAGAAAAAATAATTCAATTTTCATATGGACAAAATCGGTATGTACAATCCTAAATTCATATGTAATTGAAAAATTCTGACTGATTACATACAAAAAGCAATTCGTATGTAAAGCAGGCAATCCGTATGTAAAACAAGCGTAGGTATATGAAAAAAATTCCGTATGTAACATTACATATGAAATAAATCTGTGTGTAACTTATGAGAACATTATCGCTGAAATAAATTCGTATGAAATTTTGAATACCTTTACATACAAAATGTATTCGTATGTAATAAATGTAGATTTTACCCACCGAATAAATCTATATGTAAAGGTTGAGTTAAAAAAAATTATAAATTTCAATATGGGCTAAAAATGAATTTGCCTCACTAAGAACCTAGTTCACCCGTGTTGAACCCGTGGTGAGCTAGGTTAGCTCACCAACCCCAACATAAAAGAAAAAATATTATTTGTTGGAAGATTATTAAGATTTTATTTAGAATTATGATTTAGTTTTTGGAATGAATGATTTATTTATTGTGTAAAATGAGAAAAAATGATTATTTTTTAAATATGTTGGGGCTTTTTGGATTTTGATTACATATTAAAAGAATGTTAGATTAAAGAAGAAAAAAGTTGTATTATTTTTAATTAAGTGAGTTCACCTATTTAACCCACCAATCCGTAAAAGATCAGACCAAAACCAAATTTTTTGAGCTCACTAATAAGTGAGTCAAGATAGATTCACTACAAAAAAGATTCAATTGATTGACGAAATTTTATCTGACATATATATTTTCGTCGATAAATTCAACTTACCGATAAATTTTATCAACGAATTTATTTCTGTCGATAAAATTCACTTATCGACAGATCTTACCGACATATAATTTCAGTCAATAAATAAATCCATTAGTAAGCTATTTATTTAAATTTTAATAAAAAAATAATATTTATTTTAAAAAATATTTATCTAAATATTTTTTCTTTTATAGTATAAGATTCTTTTAATATTAATTATTAATATTTTTTTAATTAATTTATTTATTTAGTTCTATTGATAAAATAAATTTAATTATAGAAAATATTTATTTCAATTTTTTCTTCCTTTAGAGTATGCGATTTTTTTTTACTATTTTGATATTTTATTATTCTTATAATTTGTGTTATTTAATTAATTTATTTGTTTAATTTTATTGATAAAATAGTTTTAATTATAGAAAATATTTATTTTAATTTTTTCTTTTTTTGTAATATAAGATTTGTTTCACTATTTTGATATTTAATTGTTCTAGTAATTTTTGTGTTATTTAATTAATTTATTCATTTAAATTTTATAGATAAAATAATCTTAATTATAAAAAAAATATTTATTCCAATTTTTTTATATTGTAAGATTTTTCACACTATTAATCATGCATATCTTATTATCTTTGTGTTATTCAATTAATTAGTTCATTTAAATTTTATTGGCAAGAATTTAATTATAGAAAAATATTTATTTCAAATAGTTTATTTTAATCGATTGTATTTTGTTTAAAACTTAAAAAAAAATAAAAGTAGAAGGTAATTTCTCAATTCCTTTTCTATTTTCATTATTATGTGTGAAAACAAAAATATATGGCGCAAGAGATCCAGTTAAAACAAAGAAGTAGGAAAATAATAAATAAAATAAATAAAAAATAAAAGTTTAAAATTTTAAAATTTTATAAAAATTTATAAGTATTATTTAATTAATGGGTTAACTTTGGCCCAATACTAAATGTTGTTAATATAAACAAACTCTAATTGTCTCTTTTTACACACAAAAAATCCTAATCTAGATATTGTATCTCTTTTGCAAGGTGCCTCTTGTGTCCTAACGAAGTATGTCGTCATTCATGGATCTCGCCCCCTCTAAACCGAAGGATATTTTTGTCAGTAAATATTACCAATTATACTTTTACCGACGAATTTTAATCCGTCAGTAATCCATAAAAAATGTTATTACCAATGAATTTTTACCGTTATCAACCAATAAAAGCTTTTGGTAAATCAAGTTTTTTTGTAATGGTTGGCTCACTAAGTGACCACCCGTGATGGGCCAGGTCAGGTGACCTGTTTTGACAACTCTAAATTCTATACATATAGAGATATGAAAAGTGTTTTGGTATATAAATTGAAACAAATCCTAAATAGTTATGAAATAAATATCAATATATGAAAAATGTGTATTAACGTGTTATATATAATCAATAAAATATACACAATTAAAGAACACAAATCAATAAAATATACACAATTACTTTTCTTCCTTTAAAGATAAAATTAGAGGAGCAAGATTTTACTTCATTTTTTTGTGTAAATATGTTTTTGGTGCTTCAACTATAACAAAAAATTACAAAATGGTCCCTTTCGAAACTTTGATTTAGTTTGGTTCCTATACTTTCAAAAGTATGGTTTTAATCTCTCATTTCCGACAACATTCAATATTTTTCCACGAGGCAAAAGACGTTCCACCTTTGCATCTGCGATGCTTACATTTAGAGGGACACATGTTTGCCATGATGTACCAAGCACCCCTTTTGATAGGTAAAAGCTAGAAGAGGAGGAACCTACGAAGGTCGTGTGACGCTTGCGATGACTTCGGCTTTGACCAACACTGTCGACAACGACCCCACTACCGACAGAGGTGTAATTTGGGCGGTGTAGTGGTTGGGTTGCACTTGGTACATTTGTCAAACAAGTTGTGAAGGGTTGGTTTGCATTGCTTGGTCCTTGCTAGAGATACAAACTTGATTTTATTTTTGTCACATTTTTCTTTCATATTTCTCAATAGACTTATGAAGTAATAATCTTTGACGAAATGCAAATTATTTATCCAAAATTGTTGTAGCCCACTATTCACAAAAACATTCATCAATTGGTATAAGATATCTAAGAGGAAATAGTTCTTTTGGAGCTTTCTTCAGGTAAACTAAGAACCTATTCACTAGTCCAAGGATAAATTAAGATACATTGGGTATTTGGTCAAGGATTACACCTCATTGTTAAGTTCATTTACGAAGTACAAATATTTAGGCTTTAGATTTTCCTCCAAGGACAAAGATAACACTTGTAGGCATAATAGTCAACATTAACAAGAGGTACAAATTGTTCTTTACATAATAAAAAGTATCAAATACAAAATGGAAAGAAGGAACGAGAATTTGGAACAAGCGGTGCAAACCACCTTTTCATCTTGTTCGACACGCGTGCAAAGGACAACCCAACCACTACATCGACCACAACTACATCTCCATTGCTCAGTGGGGCCATTGTCGGTGATGTTGGTTGAGGCCAAAGCCACCGCCAATGTCCCACAACCTTCGTGGGTTCCTCCTTTTCCAGCTTTTGCCTATCAAAAAGGGTGTTGTTTTTTTTTAATTAATTTTTCATTAAAAAAAATAAAGATTACATGGTAGACATGTGTCCCTCTGCGTGTAAGCAGGGTAACTACTTAGGTTGAATCATCATTATACCCCCATGCTATGCTTGCTCTTTTCTCCTTTGCCTTAATCTCCTATCTCTTATCAACATTCTTCTCTTTGCTTTGATTAAACTTAGGATACTCGATCTTGACGTGTCCTTATTTCTTATAATTATAAAATGTGAAGCTAGAAGCACTATTGGAATCATTTCTTTTTTAATAGAACCTCTTTTGATTACCTTTATCTTTACCTTTTCTCTATAGAAACTTTCCAAACTTTTTCATAAGGAAATTCAAATTCTAACTGTCACTAATTTCAGCTGTTTCATCTTCCTAATCAACAAATTTTCGAATGCTACTTTTCAGTGCAATATTCTTTTGTTTCTTCTCATGGCTTTCTTGCTCATTTATCCTGTTCATTTTAATTTTGTGCTCCCTTAGCTTACCAAACAATGAGGCAGTGATCATGGTAGAAAGATCTTTGGATTCAAAGATTGATGTGACTTTAAGCTATCAGCTTCTATCAAGATAGTTTAGCACTTTGATGTTCAATGTTTTCTAGTCAAACTCTTTCCCCAATCTAATTAGATGATTTATAATGTGTTAATCTCTTTTGTACATCTGTATTTGTTTCTCCTTGTTGCATTCTAAACAACTCATACTCTTGATTCAACGTGTGTTTTCTTGCTTTTTTCACATCACTAGTTCCTTCATATGTAACTTCCAACACATCCCACATGTCTTTTGCACATTTGCATTGGGATACTCGAAAGAATTCAACTAAGTTGAGTGGAGATATGATGATGTTTTTAACAGCACAATCATATTGAACTTTCTTCTTTTCATCATCTGTCCAAAGGCTTCATGGTTTATCAACTTACTTATTATCAACATGTTTAGCAATGAATGGTCCATTCATGATAGCATCCCATATTCCTTGGTCAATTGATTCCACAAAAATTTTCATACAAATTTTCTAAAATTGATAATTGACACCACTAAACATATAAGGTCTATGCATAGAAGCACCTTCTACAAAAGAAAGTTTATTTTTGGCCATGATTTTTGAAAATATTTTTAGGATAAAAACTTGAATAATTTTCAAGAACTTGAACTAATACCAATTGTAAAACACGAAAAAAAGTTTAAGGTGTAGAAGGGGGGGGGTGAATTGGACTTGTTAAAAACAATGTTCATTAAAGCTTATGAAAAAACTTTAGTTTGATTCAGATTGATTAAGATTTTAGATGTGCATCACTATTGAACCATGCATTTTAACAGATTAAAATGATCAATTAACAAGTTAAAAATTTGACAAAATATATGATTATTTATCACACAACAAGCTTTTAACAAATACGAGTAACTTGTTATCAAAGATCAATTAAGATGGTATCAAACAGACAAATTAATTCACTGCTTACTTGATCACAATTGATGCATCTAATATCCATGAATTGGTGTGATGGAACGTGGATGGAGTTGGCAGCGAAAAGGAGAGGAAGATTGGTTCGGTGAAGTGTGATGAGGGTGCTTTCTAGAAAGGTGAGGCCAATTCTAGAGGTAAGAGGCTAGAGGAAATCCTAAGGAATCTCTAGCAAGGCGACTCTCACGAGAAGGAAGGTCTGAAATAATCTCGACAAAATTTCATTACTATGCTCAAAAGTGAAATACAAAGGGGTGGAGACTCCTATATAGTGGAAGGTGTCTCCAAGTTTCGACCAAGGGTGGAGGAAAAATAAAAAAGAATTCCATCACATGCTTCCTAACTAGTAGCCACACTTCATGGATCAAAGGTCATGTGGCACTCACAATTTACATGCTTTGCAACATGTGCAAAATATGTTAAATGGACGACCCAAGATTTAGTTAGATCTTTGAAAGCATAGTTAAATCCTTAGATAATCTACTTGATTTGAATCCAATTACAAACCAAATTTATTTAAAACAAAGTCCAAATACTTGGACAAAATAAATTCTACTATGGACCTAAATACAAGCCATTAAATTTTGACATCACTTTAGCCCAAATCAATAATAATTTGAGCCCATTAGGCTTTACTCCTTCTATAACAATATAAGAAAGGAAACTACCATTGAAAATACAAAAATACCATTAAATTTTAGGTTTTATTGTCTTTTCCTGTTTTCCCCAAAAACTACGTCATTTGTTACCCTTTGATCGTCAAATTCATTTTCCCGCTCAATATGTGTGACATTTGACCGATTGATTGATTGATGTCTGAGTAATTGGCAGAGACAAAAGAGTGTTGAGTCTTCTAAACATAAAAATGTACCTATATTTGTTTGAGTAGCTCATTCCCTCGTTTTATTTGTGGTTATGGTTTCCGATCCTCTGTAGAAATCAAGTATTTTTCTACTTTTTTCGTTCAATTTTTATTTAATCACTTATTTCATTTTGTGATCTTTGATTTGCTACATTTCATTGGTTTTTATCTTTGATCTGCTTCATCTGTGTATTATACATGAGCTTGACGCTTTCTTCCACCCATTTCATTTTCGTCTCTTTGTAAACATCAGGTACTTTCTACACTTCTTCCCTGATTTTTTGGGTGCTCTCTCTTTTGTTTTTGATTTTTTATTTTCTTTATTACACATAAAGTCAATTTTTTGTTCTCCTTTTTCATTTTTCACATGTTTGAGAATGGGTCCTTGATTACAAAGTTTTATTTTTATTTTTATCATTTTTAATTTTTTTTTCTATTGAATGGTCTGTTCTAAGTTTCATTGTTAGTGGAATGCTTTTTTTTTTATAGGAGCGTTTAAATTTCTAATGCCAAGATATTTTGGTATTTCAGGTTTTGGTTTTGGTGTTTAAGGAAGTTAAATGTTTTTATTATTAGTGCATCATGATATTCTTAGTCTTCATGGTTATTTTTTTTTATTTGTTTATAGTGCTTCTCTTCTACCTATATGTTTTGGAAAGTTATCTAATTATCTAATGACTGCACTATTTTTTAAAATGGTTTATATGGCCAAAAAATTGATTTTATTAGTGGGATTGATGGTCAGAGAGAAACTCCTAAGCTTGGTGTTAGGATAACTGATTTGTGGTCTGTAAAGAATCGTGATTCTAATACGCATATTGAGATGATATTGATGGATGAAAAGGTAAGTTGTTGGTGTTTATGGTTAAACAATTATATATCGTTGAGTTTAATTTTTACTAACTTTATTTGGTTATTGTATTCAACATGATATTATTCAGGGCTTGGTTAAGAAGGAAGATTATATTCTTTGTGGGAACACAAGTTGGTTGAGGGAAAAGTTATATTATGAACAACTTCAAAATTTTAACTAATCAAAGGTAGTATCGTGTATGCGATCATCCTTTTAAGTTGTTATTTATAGGAGCTACGACCATCAAAGAACAATTACTTCCTACCATTCAAATGAAGGTATTTAAGTTGAAGTCTATTAAAGATATTGTTGATGGGAATTTTGCTGCTAATTTATTGGTTGGTAAGTCTGTAAAATTATATTTTGACTTACTATTGTTCTTCTTTTTACGTTCTTACCTATTTTTTACTTGGTATATGTGATTAAATAACTTTGCATTTTCAATTAGATGTCATTGGTGTTGTTGACAATGTTAGGACAAAGCCTCATTCCAAAAATGTTGTGTTTGATCTTCATGATATGAGGTAGTTGCTCATATTTTTAACCATATGCTCTCATTGTTGTAATCAATATGTTGACTTTTTACCACAATTTTATCTATGTAGCTCTGCAGTTGTTAGTTGTAAGTTGTGGGATTCTTATTGCAGCAAATTTCTTAGTACTTGGAAGGGAAATGACCTATCTGAAGTTATTGTCATCATTTTGACTCTTTGCAAGACTAAAGCTGCATCAGGTTGATATATTGTTTTTGTTTTTTTTTCGTCCTAGGATGTTGTATATTAAGCTTATCTACTTTTTTGTCATTAGGTCCATGGCCAGATTGTATTTCTAATTCATGGAATGGTTCAAAATTGTTGTTTCTTCAAGATGCACCGACTTTCGTATATAGTGCATTTATTGTTATTAGATTATTCATTTGATTTAATTTTTCAAATCAAGAGATCTGTTGTGCTACCCTTGCTAGCACTGTGAAGTTCAATTTAGGAAATGATGGATGAAGTTTTCTCGCTTGTAATAGTTGTAGGAAGAAAATCGATGAAATTGATGCTTTTAAGTGTACTTATTGTGACTTTAGTAATGATAAACATGGACTTAGGTGAGTAGACGTCAGTTACCATAAATGTGTCAATACATATGTTTTTCTATACTTTTATCATATCAGTGAAATAATTCAAGTAAAGGAACTTACATATGAATAATGCAAATATAAGTTGGAAGTCCAAGTAATGAATGAATCTAGATTCGACAATTTTGTGTTGTGGGATCAAGAGCGCTGATCTTATTGGAATATCAGCTGTCGATTTAAGAAAGAAAGTGATAGATGTACAACTATTGTGTTTTCTTATTTTTTTTTTGTTATTACGCAATTCTAACTTATTATATACACTGAAATTAAGTACAATTCAATTATTTAATGTATTAGGAAGGTGAGGATGATCTTAAATGTTTCCCGGAAGATCTGGATGTGTTGCTAGGTTGTACACTTACTTTTAGGGTCAGATGTCAACCCAAAACTAAATTTGCATCTATAATCAAGGTTTCAAGTGACCCAGAAATTATTGGAAGCATTAAAAGTCAGCTTGACCCAAAACCTGTAAGATTTTCGTGTTTAAGTTTATTTATGTTTTCTATTGTTATTTTAAATAATTTTGTTTAAATTCTTTGTTTTTATAGATTGAACAAGCAAATGAGATGTATAGGTCTGACATGGCAACAAAGTCTCAGAGTTGTGTGGTCAGTTCATATAATATACTTTTTATCATACAAATTCTCTATTGTACTTGTCTATAAGTAAATTTAACATAGTCTTTCATCATTTTATGCAGATGTCCATGAGTGCGACAGCTGACCATGATCCTAAAGTTGATAAAAATCTTACCCCTTCAAAAGTGTTATCACTAGATTCTAACATTAAGTTTGAAAGACTTGAAGATATTCCCTATGGGCAAATGTCGACCACACAAAAAGACGAAGACAAGGAAGAAATTTATGAAGAAAGAGAAGACTTAAGATAGAGGAAATTATGATTCATTAACTTTTAACAATTATAACCTTGTCACTATTATCCCAAGTTTTTGAAATCACAACAAATCTTTTTTGGTATATGTATATTTGAAGTTATAAGTCAAGATTTGTGTGAATGTTTTGATGGTCCAATGTAAATGGAAAATACTGATGACCATAAAACATTTGTAACTCAGTTTGATTTCATATGGTTATTAATTTATATATGGACCCAAAAGCTATGATAGTTCATTAGAAAAAGTATCTCTCTGTGACATCAACTCAAATATTAATGTATAATTCAAAGTAAACATTAATACATATGTTTAAAACGTTTGTTGATTACATGTGACTTAATCTTTTCGTTATGCTTGTATTTAAATTAACAAAATTGAACTTGTTTTTATTATGATATTACTTATTCGTCATTTTCATTTTAAAATGACCTTTTTCTTACTGACTTTAAAAGAAATATTACATTCTAAACAATATTTTTTAATAAACACAATAAATGGCGTATTTTTTATATTGAATATGTATTTAAGCAGAGACAATGAAATCCTAATATTATATAACTATATTCACAAGTTCTTGATAAAACCATAATTTTAGGGCAGTTATATTTTATATGTATTACACATTTGGTATAGCAAAAAAATTATGTTTTATCCAGTAATTAATTATAAATGTAATTTTATTTAAAAACATACATATATCTTCCATTTTATACCTGTTTTATCATATTTAAAATTAATTTTATTTTAATCAGTCAATATAAATTTTATTTAAGAAATACATTTACTTACTATTCTATACGTCTTTTATAATTTTTAAATTAACTGTATTTTAATGAATACCAAAAATGAAGTAGTCAAATTTTATTATCATCACCCAATAACTTTTTAGATTGGTGCCATTATAGATATGTATATATATCAGACCAAACACTAATGTAATTTGGCTATAGGCAATAATTATCAGGAACTCAAAAGCAAAACCAAATTTTGTTTCCAACAAATGTATGTTCTCTAAAAAAAAACATGTTAAGTGGTACAAGGTTCTATTTTTACAAACTTTTCAAGTTCAACTTTACTTTATAATTTACTTTTTTTTTTGTTTTTCTAGGATTATTGCATTGAATCTTAGATTGTCGACAGTAGGTGTTAATTTTGTAGTTTTTTCCCTTTGTATACTTATGAAAGTTTTCATATTTAAGAACTTTATAAAGCAATTGTCTTTATTTTCTTGACCTAGTAGCTATTGTTTATAGATTATGAACAAGTTATATTGCTTTTAGATAAGTTATTAATCTGTAAGAAATGTTTAACAATATTTGTAATTTGTGAATTTCAGCTACAGATTTTGACTATTTTCAAAGATGGAGGACGAGAACTTGGAACCAAATACAACTTCACACGATGCACGAAAGAAAAGGAAATTGATAATAAAAAAAAGGACTGAGTATTGTTAATGGTGTCCAATATACAAAATATTGTAAGGGGCATGAACATTAGAAAAGAAATTCTACACCCCTTTCTGATTTGTCGATAAAATTCATTAATGAAAATAGTTCAAGCTCAAATATTTTACAAGGATTTTCTAATAATGAAAAAAATGGTAGAGGATTTGATGATTATTCAAATTGTTGGTTCAGTAGAAATTGTATTGGTATAAATCTTGAAGATAGATTTTGAGAGACTGGTCAAACTTCCACACCATCTAAAAGTTGGACAACCATGTGTCTTGAACATAGTAATGTTGTTACCAATCAGACAACTGAAATTGAAGAACATCAATGGTTTTCTAAAGCACATGAAAATAGTGCCTCTCCAAATGGTTTTTTTAATCCAACAACATCCACAAAAAGCAGATGTAGTTTAAAATCAATGCCTTTTGTTACAATACACTATTTACATCCCTATATTTAATTAATCAATGACCATACTCAAACAATGTTATATTAGTAATGATTAGACTCTATTACGCAATTGCAAAATTGTATCTGAATGCAGATGACACAACACATATTACATTAGACGATGAAGAGCAAGAACATCAAGTACAAGATGATTACTAATTGCCTTCGATGTCAATGATAAGATACGACACTAATATCTAAAATATTTAGTTTTTATCAACATACTTTGTTTACTAACATGTTTTTTCAATGTGCACAAAATATGCAGATATAGGTGATCCAATATTCATCTATACAAAATGTCAAACTTATATGTGGTATGACGAAAGGATGGACAAACATAAACATCAATCAAATCCAAAATTCCAACTATGTTGTGGCAATGGTAAAGTTCAGTTACCACTATTGAAAGAACCCCCAACGATTTTTCAAAAACTTTTATTCGATACTGGGTCAAAAGAGAGCAAGAATTACCAGAAAAATATCAAGACATATAACATGATGTTTGCATTTACTTCTCCCAGAGCAAAAGTTGATAATACTTTTAACAATGGTCATGGTCCTCCAAATTTACATATTCATTGGCAATCTTGTCATAGAATAGGAAGTCTTTTGCCTTTTCCAAGGGGTGCTCCAAAATTTGCTCAGTTATATATTTATGATGCTGATAATGAAATTCATAAAAAAGTTATAATCTTTTAGGTAAATTTTAGTACTTATACCATCAATTATATAATGTTCAAGTTTTAATTATTGTTAGTACCATTTTACCACAGAAACCAAACTAGCATTGATGTTTCAATTCTCCAACTTTTAACCAAGATGCTAGATGATTTCAATGTTCATGCGAAATCATTCAAAATGGCAAGAGATGTGTACAAAGACCACTCTTATGATAATCTGAAGTTGAGACTTATTGCATATAGAAACAAAGATGGAAGGGTTTACAACATTCCTAATGTGTCAAAAGTAGCAGCTCTTATTGTTGGCGATGTGGACAATGCTTCTCCTAAAGACATTATTATGGAAAAAAGATCCGGGAAACTCCAAAGAATAAATGAGTTACATACCAGTTATTTAGGACATAAATATCCTTTATTATTTCCCTACAATGAAGATGGGAACAGACACGATGTTAATCATCGTGAAAGGATGCTGCCAAGAAATATTAAAAGAAATCACTTGACTATTAGGGAGTGGTTCTGTTTCAGGATACAAATAAGACATTGTGAAGCATCCACCCTACTAAGGTCACGAAGATTGTTTCAACAATTTATTGTAGATGATTATACAATGATAGAATATGAACGATTATCTTTTATCAGGAAGAATCAGTCAAAGCTAAAAGAGTTGATAAATATAATAATCTTTATGAATAACCAATTGGTGGTTCAGATAACCATGGATCACAAAAAGGTAAAAGGGTTTGATGAGGACATCGGCGCCGTTGATAGGCGAAAATGTGCTATGTTCGCTAGAGAACGACCTTCAAACGTCGATTGTTCGGTGGGATCGATTGGAAAACGCAGCGGAAGATCGAATATGGAAGTGAATGCTGGAATCTCTCAAGCTTCTCACTAGATTGGTAAACCCGACGAGGTGAAACCTAATCTAGGGCTTAGGGTTTGAGCAGAGACGAAAGGGGAGTGTTCTCAACCAAATTTGATCATTCATCTCAACTAATCGGTACAAATGGTTGGCTTGCCTTTTATAGATGAAGGCAACCAGAAAAGAAAACGGAAGAGAAGCAAAATGGGTGTCGTCTAACACTTATCCTAACGACAAAGAAAAGGGAAAAAAGAACCCGCACTAACACTAAGGTGAAGCAAGCGAACCCTAGCCCTAACACGTGAAGGAAGAATTCGTGTGACCCTGACCCTAACAACGGCGTGATCAAGGCTGTAGCAAAATTGGGGTTACACGAGCGCTGGCCGAGAAATGAGAAATGAGGTAGGAACCCTAGCGGCGCTCCATGAGTTGGGTTCATTGTTGCAGATGCGTGGAGGGGTGCAGAATGGTATTGGGTTGTTGGTTGCAGGAGTCTCGGCCCATGCTGAATTCAAATGGAGAAAGAAAACGCATACTGCACGCGGATGAAAGAATTTGTTGTTGGGCCCATGTGATGCAATGTATTCGCTGGTTTGGAGACGTTGGAAGAAATGTTGGCTGCACGCATGAAATTGGGCTGGAAGCCCAATCACGTGAAGGTAGAAAATTAGCATTGGTGGGTGGTTTGGAGGCATGGAAACAGATTGGGCCGCATGCCCAATGCCAAATACTTCAATAATTGGCCGCATTTAACAAAAACAAACCAATTAGAACAAATTTATTTAATTAAAAATAAAGAAAAATAAAAGAAATTAAAAGGAATGGGCCTAGGCGTTGCCCAATGCTATAAGCCTTATTGGGATCACATTAGGGTTGTACTACCTTCCTCATTTATCGAAAGTAGAAGATTCATGGACCAACTATATTTTGTTTGAATGGAAATTTGCAATCCTGTTGGATTTCCAAATCTGTTTGTCAGGTTCACATGCAATCCAAAATGGCCTGAAATAGTAAGATTACTTGAGCCACACAAGCTCTCCGTAGTTGACCAGTCAGATATAGTTGCTAGAGTCTTTAGAATTAAATTTGAACAACTTTTATTAGACTTAACCAAGAAACATTTGTCGGGCAAGGTTATTGCATGTAAGTATTACAAACTTTATATAATTTTTTTAATTTTTTTGTATATTTGAAGGATATATAGTTGACACGTAATACATTTGAGTATATACATGTATACTATAGAGTTTCAAAAACGTGGATTGCCTCATGCACACTTGCTGATTCTCTTGCATCCAACCAATAAATATCCAAATGCAGAAGATATTGACAAGGTCATATAAGTTGAGATTCCATGTCCTATTCAAGAGCCAGAATTGCATCAATGTGTGAAGGAACACATGATACATGGTCCATGTGGGACAGTTAACAATTCTCTTCCTTGTGTGAAAAATGGTAAATGCTCAAGATTCTTTCCCAAAAAATTTTACCCAATGACTACCATATCTGAAGATGGATTTCCCTATTATCGTCGAAGGAACAATTTGTCCACAATCATCAAGAATGGTATCAGCCTAGATAATCGATCTGTTGTACCTTACAACCTTATTTTGTTGGTGAAATACCTAGCACATATTAATGTTGAATGGTGCAATGGAAGTTCTTCTATCAAATACTTATTCAAATATATCAACAAGGGTTATGACAAAATAACAACAACTATTCTACTCAATAATGATGAATCCAATATGAATCAAGAATTTATTGACGAAATTAAGAAATATTTGGACTGCAGGTATATTTCCCCAAGTGAAGTGTTTTGGAGAATTTTTTCTTTTCCTATCCATGGAAGAAATCCTCCAGTTGAAAGACTATATTTCCATCTCATTGGTGACCAATACGTATACTTTAAAGATGATGATACTATTGATGATATTATGGGAAAAGCAACAGTTGCAGAATCAATGTTTATAAGTTGAATGGAGTGTAACAAGAAATACCAAGAAGCAATATGTTTAACATATTCACAAATTGTGTCCAAATTTGTGTATGCAAAAAAAGAAAGATGTTGGAAACCCAGAAAGATGGAAAACACCATTGAAAGACTTATTTGGGTTCCTCCAAGTTCAAGAGAATTGTTTTACTTGAGGAGAATGCTAACTCATGTCAAGGTTCCTATATCATTTAAAGACATTAGGACAGTGAAAAATATAGTGTACCCTACGTTAGGGAAGCATGTTTAGCTTTGGGAGTCCTATCAGATGATACCAAATATGTTGGGGCAATCAAAGAAGCCAAGGATTGGGGTTCAAGTCATTTTTAAGAAAGTTGTTTGTAACAATTTTATTGTCAAATAATGTTAACAGACCATGTGAGTTGTGGAATAAAACTTGGGATTGGCTTTCAGATGGAATCCTATATAATGAAAGAAAGATTGCTATCGTGCAGGTAATATATATAAGTTATTTGTTATTGTATTTCAATATTGGTATTGTACAATAACATAAACTTTAAAAAATGCAGAATTATAAATCAGCAATGAGATGCTGCAAAAGTTAACTTTACTAGAGATAGAGAAACATAAGCTCTTTAAAAAAGTTCCCATCCAGCCCTTACCCAAATTCCTTTGTTGATAATCATACTGGAAATAGATTGATATATGCAGAACTTGACTATGACATTGATAAAGAACAAAATTTATTCGAATCTAATTTCAGATCAATGACAAGTAAATTATTTATTTTTGTTAGTAAATTTGTTTCAAGTCTTATTAATCATTATATACTCTATTTACCAAGAATTATGTAGGTGAACAAAAAGGAATATTCCACAAGATCAATAATGTTGTGATAGAAAAAGTAGGAGGTGTATTCTTCTTTTATGGATACGGTGGAACGGGGAAGACATTCATGTGGAAAACAATATCATATGCGATTAGATCTCAGAGAAAGATTGTGCTAACAGTAGCATCAAGTGGAATAACATCTCTTTTGTTGTCTGGAGGTAGGACAACCCATTCAAAATTTAAGATACTGATCCCTACACTTGACAATTCTATTTGTAACATTAACAAATATTTGGGATGAAGCTCCAATGGCTCACAAATATTGTTTTGAGGCTTTAGATAGATCATTGAGAGATAAAATGAGAGGACACTACAATGAACAATTAATATTTGGATGGAAGGTAATAGTTTTTGGTCATGACTTCAGATAAATTTTACCTGTTATTCCTGGTGGAACATGATCTAATATTGTACATGCAACAATTAATTATTCCTACTTATGGGACCATTGTCAAGTTTTACGGTTGATAAAAAACATGCGTCTGTTACAAAATGGATTACAAAGCAGTACTGCAACAAAAATTGAGGGGTGATGGAATGCTTGGGGAACCTAATGATGGTTTAGTGGAAATCAATATTCCCAAAGAATTATTGATTTCAGATTTTACAGATCCTATACAAGCAATAATATTGATGACCTATCCATCCCTAATGACAAATTACAACAATGATACTTTCTTTCAACATAGAGCAATACTGACCAGTAGAATAAAGACAGTAAACAAAATCAACGATTATATATTATCTATAATAGCAGGTATGAATAACATAATTTTTTCTACCATATAACTATGTTACATTCTAAATAAAATGTCTATTCATTGCAAGTGAATCAAATGAATATCATAGTTCAGACTTAATTGAAGAATCAAAAGATGGTCAAACTGATTCTTATAATCTTATGAGTTCTGAATTTCTCAATTCATTGACAACATCAGGAATTCCAAGTCACATAATTAAACTGAAAATTGGGGCACCAATAGTGTTGTTGCGAAACATAGATCAATCCGAAGGTTTATGCAACGGAAGCAGATTAATAGTAACAAAGCTTGCAGACCATGTCATAGGAGCAAGAATGATTAACAACAATAAAAATGGGAACAAGATATATATACCTAGGATGTCTATGTCACCATTCTAGTCGTCTTGGCCATTTAAGCTAATAAGAAGACAATTTTCAATAATATTGTCCTATGCAATGACAATAAACAAATCTCAAAGGCAGTCATTATCCTCTGTGGGTCTTTACTTACAAAAACCTGTCTTTAGCCATGGTCAACTTTATGTAGCAGTGTCCAGGGTGTAGAGTAAAAGTGGTCTAAAGATCTTATTTCATGATAAGGAACAAAAATCTATGTCAACTACAACAAATGTTGTTTTCAAAGAAGTTTTTGACAATTTGTAGACAAATATGTGCTCAAAAACATATTAAGTTTTTTGTAAATTATGTATGTTGGGTTGACGAAAGATAATTGGTTTATAGTTCAATATATTAACATCGATCAACATACCTGAATATTTCATGTGTAACATTCATTATCATGTCCTTGCAGATGAAGCACAACCCTTAGTATAGTTTGGAATTGATGATTGAAAAGCGAATATGTGCTATATAAACACGAAAACTGTGGTACACCATTCACACAGATTCATATCTACTTTAGGTCCTTCACAACTCTGATTCAGTACTTATAGAAAGATATACGTACCACTGAATAAGCTATTTCTATTGACAACCCTCGATGTACTATATACACCTCCGGCCTTTAGTACAAATATAAATATAATGATATTAATTTACTTATCCTAAAACTGAATGATATCCTTTAGTACATTTCCTTAATAAAATACGGTAACTAAAAAAGAACAATATAGAATGAACTACAATTATTTAAAACATGAAAACATTCTATTAACTACATCATGAATAGCTTTGTAGGTTATTCCTTATGTTAAAAATGAGTTGATTTCAATTATGTATTATATATATATATATAATGGAATATAAAAATCAAAAAAAGGAAAACATTATTAAAGTACATGACGAAGAATGAAACAAAAGTAATGTATTGTATTAGAAAAGTTCAACATCCAAATAATTTATAAACTAAAATATTGTTAAAGATGTCTATAAAGCAAAACAAACAGATACATACTACATTTTGTAATTTAACTTTTACGAAATAGCAATATGGTACGTGACCTCCATTAGCTAATTTAATTATTGTCATGAAACCATCCTGTTTCATAAACACTCCAATCCTGATGGTATCTCCTTCTTGAAAACCATTTTTCATGCAGAAGAGTTTCCATATGGATCCTAACATGCTCTTCTTTGTCTTGCAGCCCATCTAACATTGCAAAAGAAAACCCTTCCTTTGTCATTGTATACAATACATCTAGTTCTGCTCTTCTTTAAGGCTTGCCTTACAAATTAAACTTCTAAATACTGAGATAAAAAAAACAAAAAAAGTTAGTCGTTACACAAAAACTTGAAAAAATATTCTCGAATATATCTGAGTTCAGAATATCATTTACCAATGAGGAAGACTTAACATCATTGGCAAACAAAGTTTTATCTGTTGAATAGAAGAAATCATCAGGTTTGTACTGCTCATTGTAATAACGGCGTTGAACTTCGGGTGGGTTGGAGCAGTAGAAAATATTTTTGTATAGATCATAATATATTCTAAACTGAAAATTATTAGACCCTAGAAATTTCAAATGAATGATATGAGCATTCTTCAACTTATAATAACTAGCCATTCGTAAAACGCCTCTACCAATTTGTAAAGATCCAGAATCATTTTCTTCCACCATTAGAGTGTGTTGTTTACCCATTGGATCTATCATTCTTCCTTCTCCTACTACTATTTCATCTTTGCAAAAATTTAGGAACAGATCACTTAGAACAATGTAATCCTGCAAACAATTGCTCCATGCTAATCACATCATCCATATGACATCAAAATAATTATATAAAGCATATACTTCATTTTTTACCATCTTTAGTTTGAAGGCACTTCCAAAACAGGTGAAGAAATTTGTGGAGAAAGAAGTAGACAGTGCAAAAATATTATCTTTTCTGACAGGATATTGTACCTCTTTCCAAATCATATTAAAAATCTAAAACTCAAACACAGTGTTGCTTGCGTATTGAGTAACTATGAAATGATCACTTTTCAGATTATACATTGCAACAATTTATTTACCACTGGAAAATGACTTACCACCCACGTTATCGTCATGGACTCTGACAGTAACAATGTTTCAATTTCTATCTATTAATTTATTACACCCCATACACATTTCTTTACCCCAATACATAAGAAAGATATCTTTGAAGATGACATCATCCTAATACAAGATATAAAGACTTGTTACATTTTCTATTTATAAAAGAAACACCATAAAGATGAGACCTTTCGCATGAATAGCAACAAACATAATCTATCTTTTCCAAAAATCGCATACTACAAACACTGTCCAATGTCAAGTTACAGAACAAATAAAAAATTAAAAAACCTTAACCTACCAATATTAAACACTAAAGATCATAGGTGTTTGATGAAGATTTATGAAGATCCACTCAAAGATGAAGTTTTAGTGTATTAAATCTGAAAATAACATGAAAAAAATGTAATGTTTTAGTGTTATATCATGTTGGTAGGCTATATGACATAGGTTAGATGTCTTGTGTGTCTCTTTTAATCTGTTAAAATGGGTTTTAACAAGTTAAAAGGCTTGTTGTATATAGTTTTTGGTATGAATGCATTTAGTCAGTTGAATTATTTTTCAATCGACTGATTTCACTTAAGTCAAGTGAAATCAGCTGATTGTACGGAAAATTCAATTGACTATTTTCACTTAAACTAGACTATATAAGCTGTGTTTTCGAGAGCAAAGGCGTAAATCTGAGTTTTTGAGCACGAAACTTTGTCATTCTTCTCTAGAAAACTCTCTTTCTCTGCAATACACAGCTGCAACTCGTGGTTTGAAGATCTTGGTTGATCTTGGAGGTATTTGGGCTTGTGAGTAGCTTAAAGAACACGTGTATGGTTGGCTAGGAACAACCACCATTAGGTTTGGATGTTCTTGTACCTTTGGTTGGTTTGCCTGATGTGATTTTAGGTTTGTAAGTGTGATTCTTGCAGGGTGTGTGTCTAGATTTTTGTGTGAGTCAAAAATCTTGTGTGTTTCTTTGTTCAAAAGTGTAATCTTGGTGTGATTTGTAAAACTTTTGAATATAGTGGAAACCAGGCTTAAGTTGTCTTGGTAAATTGGATATAGCTCTGATGAAGGATTATCTTGTTCCCTTTTAGAGTTATGAATATGGTGAAGTTGTTTAAGAAAGCTTTTTGAAAATTCCCACTGGACATTAAGATAGCATGCTATCTAGATGTGAAGGTTCATTTCTCAAGCTCATGAAAGGAAGAAGAGAGTTGGATTCAAGCTTAAACACACACGGCAATAACAACACTAAAGAGCAAAATGAAAGAAGAAACAATAAAAATGGAAAGCATAGAAGATGAAGAATGGAAGAAGCACGCCACTCATAGGGGGG
>Ga0209589_1005575_pt1 | contig 21307 bp, 16 predicted proteins | sample CowpeawhiteBW_FD_187525 | JGI IMG/M metagenome (GOLD analysis project Ga0209589, IMG submission 187525) | Root nodule microbial communities of legume samples collected from California USA - Cow pea white BW (SPAdes) (version 2) | ecosystem: Host-associated > Plants > Roots > Nodule | place: USA... | reverse complement strand
ATTGAAGCTTATTGCACTCACTTGCCATTTTAGTTTCCTTTATCTTTCAATCTTAGCTTAAAAATGTGATATTTTAAGTTGTTTTCAGAAGCTGCAGTCTCGCCTGGCGGTATTTATTACCGCCCGGCGCATCTTAAAAGGTCATTTTCCACTGTCACGTTCCCGCCTGGCGTTACCCTGCTGCCGCCAGGCGCTGGCAGAGAAACGCTGATTTTTTCAGCACTGACCTTTGCTGCTTGTTTTGATCATAACTTTCTCTACAGGTGTCCGAATGAGTTGGTTCTTGTTGCGTTGGATTCTACACTCAAAGAGATTTAATTGAAGTGGTAGAAAGAAATTTTTGGAATTTTGTGCGTGATGCAGTTTACTCTGGAAGATGGCAGCAGTTACAAAGGTAAAAAACCACCTCATGTTTTCGTTGAAAATTTGGTGCATTTAGCAAAGCCTTGAAGCAGACCCTTTCTTCACCTAATGGGCTTCTTCTCTGCACATGGAATGGCCCAAAAAGGGAGCTGATCTAGGGTTGGCCATCATTGCCACATCAGTAGACAAAACAAAAGAAAATTCTGTAAGGACTAGCAACACACACACTCAAAAAGCAGGATCAGCTTTTGGCAGCTTTTAACAGGATGTTGTTGGGAATTTGGAGAGGCATTTTTGGTGCAGAGGGGAGGGGGCTGGAATTTGAAAAAGGGGATAGAGAGAACGAGGGAGTTTTTTTTTTTTTTCAGTAATGCAGTTTTCTTTTGTGAGCTCTTAGATAACACCATCATTCTGGATTCTCTGAAAAACTTTTCTCTTCAAGTTTCTCGAAGATGAATTGTTGAACACTTTGCATTGTGATATGGATTGTGAGTTTTATTTTAGTTTGCTATTCAGTTGTTATTTTGATTCTAAGACTATGTAAGTTGAAACCCATGATGGATGTTCTTGCCAATTCAATCTGTTGTGGGAGTTTTATGTCTTCAATGAATATTTCCAGCTTGCATTTTACACTTAGCTTCTGATTTTATATTTTCATTTTGTCCTGCACTTCATTTGCTGCTGTCCACAGAGCATCCATCTTGGTTAAATATATCCTAGTTTAAAGTTACTTTGCATTTTTATTAGGTTTAATTTGCAGTTACTGTTTAAGCTTTCCATATATACATTGCAGCTCTGTTTTGGGCTCCATATGGCTTGGTTCAGTCACTGTTTTATTGGTTTCATGCTCTTATGATATGCCAAATCAAGTTCTAAATTAAAAGGGGGCACTAGCTAGTGGAGTACGTAGACATCATTTTTGGTTTTGTTTTCCTTTTTCTTAGTGATCACTTTGTTATTGATTTTTAGGCACTAGCTAGGCCAATTTTTGTCATCTCTTTCAAATGTTGTCATTTCTTCTCCTTGTTATCCTTGCATTGGTTTCATGGCTACATACATTCTCATTTATTCTTCTTTTAAGAGTCTAGCATATTTGTTATGAGTTAGTTTCATTAATTCATCACTTTACAAATGCATTCATTTTAATTTCTTTGTTTATCTTTTATGCTTTTGAAAATCTCCCAAAAACATGTATTTAGCATTCAATCCACTCATTGCATTGACTCCATCCTTGGACTAACTTGAGTTGATCCTTATACTGCATTAGTAAAGGGTGATTAATTCAGTTTGTTTGGGACAGTTTAGGCGACAACAGCTGTCTACCAACTATACACTTGGGCTGCTATTTTGGGTGATTATTGGTCTCGGGTTTTGAATTTTTAACCACTAATACTCTCTTTTAATATTTGGTTTGAGTGTTTTGAGTAGGAAACATGGATTTGAATGACACTATAGTGGAAGAGGTTGAAAAAGAATCACCTTTGAACTACTCCACTAGCCATGCACAATCCTTGGTTCAACAAATGGAGTAAGAAACAACTCTAGTTCAACTAATCCGAGAGATAGAGTTGCATAGAAAAGAAACTTTCGATCAAATGAGAGAAGAAAAGAGACAAAGTGAGCTTATGCTACAATAACATATCCAAAGGGTTAAGGCTAGTGAAGACAAAAAGATTAAGGAGAAGGAGGACCTCGTTTGAGGACTCCCATGGTGGGGATGATGCAAGGAGAAGGTGCAATTATGGTGGATATACGAGGTACAATTCCTCTAATCAAGATCCTATAGTTCAAAGGGGACAATGACCCCAATATCTACTTGGAGTGGGAACAAAAGGTGGACAAAGTTTTTAATGTTCATTTAGTTAGTGATCAATAGCATGTATACTTAGTTGTTTTAGAATTTGAGGAGTATGCCTTGACTTGTTGGCATCAAGTTTGTATGAACACTAATGTCCAAGAGCCACCCTCGACTTCTTGGATGAATATTAAATCTTAAATGGGCGTTAGATTTGTTCCTTTCAAATATGAGAAAGAGACTCTTTTGAAGCTCTTAAGGCTTCAACAAGGGTCCATGTGCGTGAATGACTACGCTAAATTGATGGAGTCTCTACTTCTCAAAGTAGGTCTACCATTTGAAATTGAAGAGGAAAAGGTAGCTAGGTTTGTTAGTGGGTTGAGAAGGGACATGCAAGATGTGGTAGAATTGTATGGATCCTCATCATTTGAAATGGTTTTACACTTGGCCATAAAAGAACATGAGGCCAAGAGGATCGAATGATACAATGATTACTACTCTAGTAGTTTGAAAGGTAAAGAAAAGAAACATGATAAATAACCTTCTAAAGGTTCCCAAGACCCACCTTCTAGGTCTAATTCGGCTAGGACTTTGAATGACACTCCTAACTCTTCTCAAGATTCAAGGACAAGTTCCATTAAATGTTTTAAATGCTTAGGGTATGGACACATTGCTTCTAATTGTCCATTGAAGAGGACCATGACTTTGAACCTTAAAGGACAAGTAGAGAGTGAACATTCTTCTCCCTTCGACCCTAAAAGTTCTTCCTCCCACATTTCTTTTTCATCTTCATGTGAGGATGAGATTAAACCAAGAGAAGGTGGTTTGTTAGTGGTAAGACACATGCTAGAGCAAGTTCCAAAAGAGCTTAACTCTACTAAAAAAGAAAATATTTTTCACACAAGGTGTCTTATCAATCACAAGCTGTAACACCCTTTCTGAGATGCCTCGTGTAATTTAAAAATTTCCAAAACTTTAAAACACAACCTCTGATACCATCCTATTAAATAGAAACTTCAAAACCATTTTATTTATAAAAACTACTTGTCAAAAAGTCAAACCAATTCGGTATAAGTTCTCAAGAAAAATTATTACAAATATTTCCAAATGAAAATAATTCTCAAAATAGAAAACTATCACATCATAGTCCAAAAACAGTTCCAAATGCTTTTAAAATAAAACTCCCTAGTCTTTCCCCCGAGCTCCTCATAGTCACGCATCTCCCCTAGCATCTACATCAACATCTGCTCATGTACAACACACACGTTATACGATCATCGCACAAACACAAACAACACACAAAAACAAGGGTGAGCTAACCAAATAAACATCACATGTAATATTAATTATATCACATTCTCATCCATGTCATCTAAGATATCAACACATCACATGCTCCAAAACCACAACATGCAATAATTAAATCATATTACCACCAAGTAATATCAACAGTGTGACATTCTCTCATAGCCAACCGCTCTACAAAACCTTAGGTAAGAACACTCATGCTAAGCTCATGCCAAAGACTTATGGTTGAAAGAAACCCTTTTACCCTGACTCAACAAAGCCCTCTAGGTAAAAGAACCATTCTGGCTTTACGGCTATCAAAGAATTCATATTGTCTCATCACATATGTGCACATACTAGTATTTGTACTTGTGCAATGCACCAATATTTTTTTTATTAGAATGAATATTTAATAATAAAAGCTAATTTTATAGAATTGAATAATTTTATTTATTAAGTTTTAAATTATTAATATTAAATTATCAAAGTATTTGTATATATTAATTTAATTTTTTATCAATATTTTTTTATAATGATTAGATATAATATAAAATGTTAAGGTAAATGATTTAATTATTATTTTTTATTTCTAATAAATTATTTAATTGTGCAAATCAATTTAATAGTAAAATGTTATATACAAAATAACGTATAAAAATAAATGTAATAAGTTTATAAATATTTTTAAATGATCTTATTTTAGTTTATAAAATAATGAATAAAATATATTATTAGCTCAATTCTACATCATGACTCAAAATATCACTTGTTGAATAAGGAAAATTAAATTAATAAACACTTTTTTTTTGCTATATTTGTATGTAATACACAAAATTCATAATACACTATCACGTTGAAAACTCAAATTGTACCGTAAAAAGAAATTATTTAACATTAATATTTCAATAACTATTATATAAATAATAATTTCACACATTCGGGGAAAATTCATCACTTTATTGTACATGATTCTAAATGACTTGCAAAATCCATTAAATACTTAAATAATTGATCTTTATGATTCTTTCTTCTTGTACCCTTCTAGAAATTTAGTGATTTGAGTTGTCTGATGTTCCCCTTCATTGCTTTCTAAATCAACCAAAAAATCATTTAGGGTCTTGAAACAAACTAATAATTTGTTCTTCTAAAAGAATACTATAACATTAAACATTTATCTAAAGATGAACTTCATGATTAATACAAAATATGACAAGAAATACAACATAGATTGTCACAACAGATGTCAAAATACTCAAGGAGTTGTATTTGGATGAATAACAAAATAGAAAACCTATTCAGTGAGATGAATGATTGAAAAGAAACTCTAAAATGAAAAAATTAGTGGTTTATCAGGTGGAATTGGGTAAAATACTCATTATTTTAATTGTCCTTAGGGTTATACTTAACAAAAATATTGCATAATAGAACAGAGGATTCAATCTCTCGAATTCTGAAATTTAAACAAAAAATGGAAATTTTAACGGTCAAACAAACTTTCATCACAACTGTTAAGTTTGGTTCGTAAAACATTACATTTATTATTGAACTTTGAATTCATTTGGACTATAATGTTCTCTTTTTGCTAGGTCCACTTCGTTGTACCGCTATAGACAAAAGAAGAAACAAAAGCAATCATGAAACAAAAATTTCTTTAGTCCAATCCAAAATCTTTTGTAGTTATATTCTGACATCAAGGCTTGCTTTTCTTAATTGAAAACAAAGTAACAGAAGAAATGTAGTTATCAAAATTTCCAAATAGAATCTCAAAAATGGAACAAAACCAATTAAATAGCGCGTCTGGTATTCTCCCAATTAATTTAGTTTACTTGCAACAATTTGCCCAAATAAAATCTTCTGTTTGAAACATTTCATGATTTGATCTAACTTCATTTTGATCACTCTACACACAATATCAGTCATATCTGATGGGGATTAACTTTTTCTTTTTCAAACAAAGTCACGTATTTTATTCTAATTTGCATTACATGTTATAGTTATGAACAAATTTGGATATTCAAATCCTTTACAAAATAGTCATGACATCTTGATAATTATTGAATATGTACCTCATATAGTTGCAGTTTCAGGATCAATGTGTGTAGACATTTTAACACCCAACTTACTCTTGCTTCTTCCACCTTGTAAAGCATTGTTTTAGTTGTAACATGAATAATAACAGTTCTACAATTCCAAATAGACAGAATGGACTTAATTTTATCGTTTCTAGCTTAAACGCATATCAAAAATGGGAAGTTAGAGTTACTTTTCATTCTTTGCAGCAAAAATAGTACTTATTTTCATGCAAAAGCTGATCACGGATTGGTTTCAACATTTTCAAAGTATAATTTCATTGATTGTGATAATTTTGAAACCAATAGAAAAAGCAAATATAACCTTTTGTCTGACAATATAATGTGTTATGCATTCTAAAGCAGTGCAAAGAAATGAATAAATGAAATGTGTTCAAACCATTACTACGAAATATTTTTATCATCCAAGTGTTATAATTGTTTTCTATTTTACCATTATTGATTTGTCAACAGTAGAATAGAAACCTTTTACAGTTTAACTTGAAAGAAGAAATTGAACTTGTTCTACAGACATAATCTGAAAATTGAATTGGTAAATCCTGAAAGAAGATATTTGAAGTAAGAAGCTAAACATGGCAAATAACATCTATATAAATGAAAGAAAAAAGGTTAAAATCCATACCAAATGACTTGAGTCACATTGATATTTAGAAAAAATTATATTTAGGAGACTGATTTTTGAAAGTCTACCATGAAGATCAAAGTACTTGTCTATGGTGACTTCTTAGCAACGTTCATGAAAACAAATATATAGAATAAATTGTTACCTACGTATCGAAAAAGGATGAAGTGATCACCTTCAAGCTTGTACAATCCCTTAGTTTGGACCATCCTTTAGTAAGAAGATGATATTGAGTGTCCCTGTTATAAGACACGATATTGATGTTTCGTTCCTTATCAACCAAAAGCCATTGTGATCCCAATTATTTGAAAAAAGTAAGCGTGAATCGACAATCCACTTCTCCACATTTCTTAAAACAATTAAACAAATATTAGCAATTTAAGCATTACAAAATTTCAAAAACACAGATACAAATGATAGTCATGAAAAGCAAATCAACCTGTAAAAATCAAACAAAACATCTATTTTCAATAATAAAGTTAAAACAATATATAGATATTCAAGACATCATACACATTCAAACTGAATCAATATGAAACAATGGAAGCAAACATGTTATAAGACACAATATAGATGTCTCGTTCATCATCGACAAAAAGTCGACATCATCTCATTTCTTTTGAAAAAAGCAAGAGTATAAGATCCGAGGAATTTAAATAATTAATTAAATAATTATTTAATAAATGTAAATAATGGAAGACTTTATAACATTAATTATTAATTTTTATGATGTGGAATGGTATAACTCAAATGGTTGAGAGTACTTGAATATTGTAAAAGGACTTGGGTTCAAGTTCTATGTATGCCAATTGTGTGTTAATTTAATTAAAACTTGTTATTTTAGTAATATATTTTATCTTGGTGCGTGTAATTATATTCCTAAAGGTGTAGGAATTATCATGAAACATGAATCGGTTGAAGTGGTTGTGTGTTCGAACCTTGACGTTTGTGAAATAGCTTCCTTTTTGCTAAATTTCTTTTTGGTTGGGATGGGAAGGGTCAGAAACCCTAGCCATCAGAGAGTGGCAGCTAGGAAGGCTGAGGAAACCCTTTAGTAATGACAATTGATGGGTCATTAAACCTTGTTATTGCATTAAAAATTCGTTAGGGCAATTAAAGAGAAATTATTGGAATAATAATTGGTAGTGAGAGTGAAGAATTGTGAGAGGTGCAACCCTGTTTCATGTGAGAAGTGAGGGAGGGTTTGAGAGAGCTATCATACGTGCTTTTGGAAGAGTGAGAGCTAGTTTTGGAGAAGCAAATGGAGGCTTTTGGGCATCATATAACAAAGATTAGAAGTTCATTTGGAGCAAGGATTACCAAGTAAGGGGAGCTGCTTTCGTATGTTTTATTCGTGTATAATATATTGTGCTTTGTTGTGATCAAAATTGCATGAAATCCCTTTTGTTTACACTATTTTTGTTAATTTTTGGGTTTTTGCCCAAAAAAACCTGTTTTTTGGGTTCTGATATGAACTGCTTAGCGGCGATGAATATCCGCCAAGCGGTGCGACAATGACAGTGATGTTTTTGGTGTGTTGTTTGATGAAGGAGTCCTTAGGACTTCTGAAATATAATCCTATGAATTTTGATTATGTGATAAATGTATAAAAATTATGAAATTGCGGTTATGATGGTGCTTTGGAGTAGTTAAGTATGAGTAACCAGGAGTAGAGGTTAGGTTTGGAAGTGCAAATGCTGTAATTTGACTTTTCATAGCTCAAGGGTTGTATGATGCGTAAAGAATAATATTATTGGGTGTTGGTTTGATAAATTATGTGCGAATTATTGTGTTGTGGTGCAATTGGCATCTAGATCAAATTCAGAAAATTTCGGGTTCTTCGTAGGTACAGAAAACCTAGGGTTTTACCCAAGTGTTGATGTACCGCCTGGCAGCACCCTACTTGCTGCCAGGCAACGACTGGTACAAAGGCAATTTGTGTGCCTTGAATTGGTTGGTTGTGAGAAAGATTTAGTAGAATGAATTGGAATAGAAATTAGGTCAATAAAACAGGAAGAATTAATGCACAGGAATTCATTGTGATTGAGGCAATGTGAGAAGTAGGATAAGTATGGAATCTGCCTTGGTGGTTTAATTAGTTGGAGATAAGAAGAAAAGATGTAGAGTAATGATTAAGAAAGGTTGAGAATTTAGATGCTTTAATGTGGGAATTGGTGACTTTGGACCTATAGGTGGAAGAATGGATTGAAATGCTAAAAAGAGGGGATAAGTGTATGATGTTTAAACGAGCTGGATTTGTTGGTAGGTTTTGTGATTAGAACTAGTGCCGATTAGGTGTGGTATGTGATGATGACTTGGTGATGCTTCTTTTACAGTGTTAGTCTTGAAGTAATTGGGTAAACTTGCATGGTAAGTATAAAAGATTGAAATATAGGTGTTGTGAGTATGGGTTTGGAGTTAAGCAATAATTTGAGAATAAATGTTATTGCATTGGGATGAATTGGATTAAACTATGGTCTGGTTTAGGTGCTAAAAACAGTAGTTGGTGCATTACTGATATAGCGCCTAGTGGTATAGGAGTGGTCGTTAGGTGATAGTCAATCACAGATGTTCCTTGCAACGTGTGGTGCCTGGCAGTGAGGTGTGCCCCGCCAGGCGATAGACCCTGAGATAGTGGGTTTGATTACTACCTGGTGCCTGGTGACGAGTATGTCCCGCCAGTAGTTTGCACAGGATTTTCGCTTGACGACGCTTAGGTAGTGTCAGGTGATAGCGCTACAGGCAGTGGGTATTCTTGTATGCGTTTGTGTGCTATGATGTAAGAGTTGGTTAGGAGATGTTGTGCCATGAGCGGGTAGGTTTGTGGATGGTGGTGAACATGTGATGATATGAGTGGGGAGGTTCATATCCTCATACTCTCGTGTGAGGATACGAGCGGGGAGGTTCGTATGTTCCGTGCTCACATTTGAGAGATGTTGCGAGTGGGAAGGTTCGTAGTTGGTGGATCACGTGTGTTAGACTACGGGCGGAGAGGTCTGTAGAGTTGCACTACGAGCAGGGAGGTTCGTAGAGGCAAGACCACGAGTGGGCAGGTTCATGGGAGCATCATATATCCTGAGTCCATGTTCCATTATTTGTGTAACTTGTAGGATGAAAAGCCTTGGGGAATTAAGGTCTTGGCCAAGAACTAATTAGAATAAAATGGTTGGGTGTATGTTGATTTTATTAACTTATGTGTTAATTATTTATGAGCTCACCCTTTCTGTTTGTGTTTGGCGATGATTGTGTGACTTGTTACACGGTAGCAAATGATATTTCAAGTGATGCTATTGACGCATAGCGTTGGAGAGTGGTTTAGCATAGGATTGCATTATAATCATTTATGATTTTAAGTTTTCATTTGGTTGTTCCGAGACATTGTAAAACGATTATGGTTTTTATGGATTTTGCTAAATTCGAATTTTAGGACGTTATATGAAATTCAAATTTTGCCCCGTTTGGGGATAATAAAATTATGATGTTTGACTTTCAATTACTTTTTATTTATTTATTTTAAGTAAATTCTGATTCAGTGTTTAATTCTGGGTATTTAATTGAATTTTTGTGCTTAAGGATTGATTTAATTAGGATATGTGATTATTGGATTTATTGAGTACGTAAGGTAAAAATGGCGTAAAAATTGATTTTAGTTGCATAAAATATTATTGGATATTCTAACGTTTGTTAATGCAACTGAAATTTAATTTGGGTCATTAAAAGTTTGGATTTGAAATATTCAGAGTTACAAAATAAGTCCAAAATCAGAAAATTCTAGAAAAAAATAAATTAGGAGCTAAATGCACCCTCAGTTCTTATTTACACATTCCTCCTACCACTTAAACTACACTCAACCAGATCACGCCATGTGACAATTCTTACCTTCTAAATATCTCCAACCACATGATGACACGTGTCATGATCCTCCACTCACTAAACTAACCAATCATACACTGACAAGTCACTATCTCCAAAAATGGAACCCTAACCCTAATTTTCCTCCTCTCCTTCCATCACCATGACCACCCTCCACGGCAGCCGCCACCTACATCAATCGCCGGCCACCGTAACTCCACCACCACGAGCTTGAACTAACCATCACCTGTCACCATCGCGCCGCTCGTCGCTGGAGAAGAACCAGTCATGGCAGTAATTCGAACCTTCACCATCACTTCTGACGCAGAACTTCGACCTCCATGGTAGTGCCACCGTTCCAGCCGCCATGCTTCACTGCACTTGTCATGTCCAACCTCCATGGAAGCCACCGCACAGAACCAGGAGCCACCGTGACCATCACAGCAACCTGCACGCGGACCACCATTAACGCAAACATCAGAACCAGAAACGAACCCGCAACTCATGGTGACGCATGAGTCCCTACAGTAGCAACACCTTCATCTTCGTTCCGCAACAACTGTTGTACCTGGCCACCATGAATGAATGCAACTGCAGCGCCGCCACCACAGTTCCGTGAACATCCTCGCGCACCAACAGTGCATACAGCGGACCAGATTTGCGTGACCACCGCACCAAAACTTTGCACCACCGTGAATGAACCAGTACTACGAGCTAGCACCGCACAACCATGGCAACTTCCATGCCTTGCGTCGTAGCAACCGTCATTGCACCTCCAACTAGTAGAAACCCTAATTCTGGAGAGAGTGTCTGCACTGCCACGTGTTAGCATCTAATAGGACAATCAAATTGGTCAACAGGTCAAAGCAGTAGTCAACTCTGGTCAACCCTGGTCAAATTTTGGTCAATATTGTAAAAATTGTCAAACAAGAGGGGCATAATTAAAATTAGACAGAAATTAAGCTGCTAATTAATTAAATAAAGATAAAATATTTTAGCAACCGAACAGATAAAGTCCAAGTCCAGTTGAAGTCTATATAAAGAGGCCAAGGGAGAAGCAGAAAGAGGGAACAAGCTCGAGACTCCGAAGTTTAGGAACCCTTAGGGGGGCCTAATTCCGTTTCCTTTTTCTCTCTATTCTTCTTTGATTTTTATTTTGCATTTCATGAAAGGCTAAACTTCTTGGTTTGATTCCATTATGATTTCTTAATTGGATTCTGAGGTTAGATCAATTAATTTGTTTGTTCTTTTGATTCTTGTTGAGATTTATTTTCATCTATGTCCTTTGGTTCTTAATTTAGTAAAAGTAATGATTTCTACATTGTAGCAAGTTAGCACGGTGTTAAATCTGCATAACATAACAATCATATGAGTCCAAGGGTTTTTAAATTTTAATTGAGAAGTTACTTTGATTAATTTTAGAAACTTGCATATGGTTGAATGAGTTTTTACTAATAATTGAGAAGTTACTTTGATTAAAGGTGAAAACTTAGATTAGAATTAATTAAGAAGTTACTTTGGTTAATTAGCTTTTTACTAGATATAAGAGGTAAAAGAATGAAGATGATTAGGATTAGTAATATTTAATTGAGAAGTTACTTTGGTTAAATTTACTAAGATTAATCTACAAAGTTCTTGCTTTTGATTGAGAAGTTACATTGATTAATTTGAAGTCTTAAACAAGAAATCAACAACAACAATCTTTAGGAAACCAATGATGAATCCTATTTTGAAAAAGCAGTGGAATCGACCTATTTTTCTTTACTATTGTTTCTATCTTATTTTATCTTTCATATTTTTATTATTTTATTTGACTAACTCTTTTGTGTAGATATTATAAGAACTAACTAGTTAAAAATCAATTCCATATTCGTTGGGAGACGACTTAGGGTTAACTTAACCTATACTAATTTTTTGGCTACTTTCTTAACAATACTGAAGTTGTTATAGATAAATAGTATTATTTTGATCGTTTGACGACAGTGTTATCATTGAGTAAATATGGAAATGGAAAATACAAATCAGAAATAATATGACTAACGAAAAATTAAATAGGGAAATGGAACAACTACAGTAAATTATAATTAATACTGAAAAAAAATGTAAAATTGTTAAATGATAGTAATCAATTTCATTTTAAAATTGTACCAAACTAATCGTTATAGAATATTTAAATCTTCATTGTAGTCGACAATTTATTATTAAAGTAATTTTTATGATTATTTATAAAGTAAATATTAAATTTATGATAACAAATTTTGTAAACGATTTTTAAGTTTAAGTTGTGAACTTAATTTTTTTTAACAATATAAAGTAAATGAGAGTAGATGTAAAATGCCACACAAAAATTTGATTAGAAATACAATTTATTGAAGAAATTTGTTTAAATGTAGGCTACATGTTTCATAATAATGACAACACAAAATCAATGAGCCTAAAAGTCATAAAGGAGGCATGTGAGAGGAAAAAACAATACAATAAACAATTGAAAGAAAATTATAACAAAGACCATAAAAACATGTAAAAAAATAGGGTTATATGTGGTAAAAGTGAAAATTTTTTGTTGTAGGTGGCATGAACACTAGTGGAAAAAGGTCATATTAAATCGGTTATGAAGCATGTATTAGATCGGTTCTAGAACCGATCTAATATCAACCGATGTAATATGTCTTCAACTTATTTCGGTTGTATAAAATCGATCTAATATTTACATATTAGATCGATTTCAGATAACCGATCTTAAGATGCCCACACAAAGAAACATCAAAGAAGTTATATTAGATCGGTTAACGCTAAAACCGAACTAATATAACTAAGATCACTTAAAAATGGAACAGAAAAAATTAGATTGGTTGTAACCTTAACCAATCTAATAGAGCACATATTAGATCGGTTAAGGTTACAATCGATCTAATATTGTCTATTTTTTTTTTTAAGTTGGTTTTGTATTTGCAACTAACCAAAACTTGTTGCATTCAAAACCAGAACCAGACAGCACAAGCAGTTTATACAGTACATAATTAAACATCAATTCAAATCCAACAATGGATTTGACCAAAATATTTCCTAAGTCATAAACACATCTAATCCAACAAATAAAAAGAAACATATCAACTAATTTTTATATTGCAAGAAGTACTTGGCCCATTCAGTCCTCACTTCATCAATCTTCTTAGATCCCAATTGTTCAACATTGTCAAAAACCTATAGTTCTAAGATTTCAATGCATATTAGTTAAATATTTGATAACATGCTTCAAAGAGGAATCTTTTTTATTTTTTTACCTCATTCCAAGAATCTTTGATAGCAACACGAGCTTTGGTCCACATCTAGTACATGACATAGTATCCACACTCAAAACTTCCTTGTTGCTTATTATACTAATATATGATGAAATTTATATTAATTAATATACGAAAAAATGACCAAATCATACAACATAAAATACAGTCAATGGAAAATTATACCTTAGGAGAAATCACTTTGAAGCTTTAGGAAGATGAAGTTGATTTACCACCCAACATATTGTACACATTTAGAGCACTACAAAGTTAAGGCACTAGTCATTTACAACATATTTGATGACATAAATAACACATTATAAAGTCACTACCACATACCTCTGTAGAATATTTCTCATGGCTGAGGGCATGGTATTGTGCAATGAGCATAACCAAACTACAATATTCTCCAATGGACAAATAATCACCAATTGCCAATGAGACCTAAACAAGAAATTTAATTATTTGTTTGAATTAGTAAATTAATAGCTAAAGTGTCTAAGTTGAACTTACGCATTAATATAAGGTGCCATGTATATTCTTTTCTTTGATTTCCCCATCCAGTTTTGAATGTATGTTTGACATTCCATATGTTTATTTCCAGACTTTTGTATATGCTGAGGCTCAAAGAAACCATACACATAAGCATCCCCCCTTTTGGCAACGTATTTATTTAGATACCTGCATCCAAACCATAAAGTTTAGAGACAATTATTGATTTCATTTATTCATAGTATAACATAAATTGTACTTACAGAATCCATAGTTGAATAACTGCAATGTTCAGCATCTGACTCCCCTGTATGATTTCATACACATCGTTCATGTGAAGATATAGTGGTATATCACTATTATCAACACTGAACACTATTTTATCCCAAGGAATGGCAAGTGGTGATTGAAAAAGATCTCCGACTACCCTGGCCAATTCATGAATTGGACTAAAATTTTGCTTAGGTTTGGACTGGGAATGGGCCTCAAGGCTAAAAGCACATGCAACTAGGGACTTTTGCCCACTATGAACCTATAAAATATAATAGCAAAGTTAAATACAAAGTTTGTGTTAAATTATGAATTGTTTCCTTGATAAGAAAAATAATATACCTTCTTCTTTGTTGTAACAACCTTAACTAATTGTTTAGGCCATGATATGAATGTTCCTAGTGCCTCTCCCACTAGTTTCACCTCCTCTGTGGGCACTGGAATTGCACTTGTGGCATCTTTAATATCTTCAACTACCACTCTAGCCAAATCATCTGACATTTGCACAGTGTGCATGGTTGATCCCCTTGGATACAATCTCCCAATGGCAACTAAACGAGGAGGGACCTCTCCAACATACACCCTACACTTGTACGAGAGTTCCATCTCTGTGACCTCCTCTTCATCATCTTCTTGTTCCACATTATGTTGCTGAGACATGGACTCCCATCGTTGATCAAATTCACGCCTTAATTCATCAGCTACTTGTGCCTTTATCATCTGAGTTAATTGCTCCATAATCTCAGGTGTGATAGGAGCTGTCTATGTGGTGTTTTACCTCTGATAACATCCAAAGTATTGTCTCACACCCACACCATAACTAGCAGTACGTACACGATCAGGGTGCTCTTCAGTACTTAGAGCAGTGGTCAATATGTCTTGATGACCCTAGGGAACAAAACTTCCTTGTGTACTTTGCTCTACAAGAGAATCATGTTAACATAATGTTGAATTATGCTCTATAAGTCAATTATGTTAGTCATACAACAAATTGAATAACTTGTTAAGGCATAATATGTTACTAACTTACAATTTTTTCAGCAATAACTTGTGACTTGTTAGATGTCATTTTGCCTCATGGTTTAATACAAGCCAACTTCCATTTCTCATGTCGATTGGGAAGGGATGGAGGATTTAGAGGTCCTTCATTTGAATCTGTTGAGTCCATTTGTTTTTATACTTCAGCAAACATTATTCTCTACTTCAGCAAATCATACCCTCCACGAGAAAGCTTGTGTGGTGTTTCATTTTTTCTTTGTATAGCTTATGCTTTCTTTCTCTTTTCCTGTTAAAACAGTAATATATATAAATGGTTAATCAGATTACATATAATAATATTTAAACGGTAATATATATATAGAGAAATATACCTCCCAAGCGAGATCCGGTCGACTTTGAACAAATGCTTCCCATGTTTGCTCATCTATGCCATACATCTCACAAGGAGACTTTTCTTTGTATTTCCCAAATACATAGAAGCTTGACAACATCGTCTTGAAGGCTCTCCATTTTGTAGCTACTAACGACATTATCCTCCTCCTTAAGAAATTAGAAGTGTCGAATTCATAGTTTTCCTATTCATAAGTAGTAAATATTTGTAAGTTGACAATAGAAATAAGTAGTAAATTTTCATAAGTTGACAAGTTAACTTACACAAATATCCTGCCAAATCATGTTTTTATCTACTTTTGACACATGATCCCAATCTAGTTCCAAAATGGACACCTTTGTTCATGCTAGCACTCCCAAATAGCTAGAAAAATTCTAATGGGTTGGCCTTATAGGTCTGCCTGTCTAAGGGTTTATGTCTACATGTGTCTTAGCCTTAATCAATCGCTTCAGAGCTTGCTTTTGTAGATGGGTAGCTGCTATAGTCTTCTTCATGTTATCTTCATTGTCATCATCATCCTTTACTTTGTATCATGATACTCCGCATCTTGGACACTTGGTCAATGTTTCAAACTCTTTTCTATAAATAATACAATCATTAGGACAAGCACAAATTTTTTGGTACTCCATACCCGTGGGACATAATATCTTTTTCGCCTCATAATGACGGGTTGGCAATGTATTACCCTCTAGGAGCATTACATGCAACAATTCTAGTAACTCAATAAAACTTCTATTAGTCAACCCATTTTTCGCTTTAATGTTAAATAATCTTAATGTCGCTGACAAACGAGTGAAACTCGTACAATCGGGATATAATTAAAGCCTTTTTTGAATCATCTTCCAATGAATCATAGACGCATGCTGATTTTAAATTTTCTTGTCCAATATCTTCAATCATATCTTCCATGAGATCCTCACAATGTGGATTAAACTATTGACTTCGAGATACGGTTGGTAGGTGTACAACTTCACTATGCTAGGTCCACGTTGTATAACTCTTTAGGATACCATCACATTGAAGATGTTCTCGTATCAAGTTAAGTTCTTGTCATCTCCCGTTCAAACAATTAAATCAGGGACAATAATATTTTCCATTCACGGTAATCCCATGTCGTTGAGCAAATTGTAGAAAATCTTCAATGTCATTCTCATAGACATCACTGATTCGAATTGCATTCATCCAACCTCGATCCATTACTACAGAACTTGAGAACTTGGTTTAAAAAAATGTTCCATAAACCCAAACTACATGAAGTAATCATGGTTCTTACTTATGTAATCTAATACATTCTCATTCTCCAAAAAGTATTATTCTAGAAAGTAATCTAATACTTTCAAGACAACAAATATTCTTGTCTAACAGTTTGACCTTCCAATTCTCCTTCTCTACTATATTGTATATAGTAGAATATTAAAAAATATAATTTCAATTTTGATATATAAGACACATGTTATTGGCCTCAGGAAGGAACAACACTAAACATATATAAGTTTGATATTCAAACAAGGGCAGCCAACAATTTTAATTGTAATAAAGTTTGCAATGACGATGATAAAAAAGATCAAGGGCAATCAACAACAACAACCAATAATTTCAATTTCAATCTTAATTTCAAACAAACTAGCCAACAATTTCAATTTCAATTTCAAATTCAAACAAGAGAAGCCAACAAGGGCATACAAACTAACCTCAATCAATGTAACAATGACAGAGACAACTCGGTAGAGTAATTGCTACAAAGAAGAGGATGCAAGCTTCTTCTGAGCACAAAGGTGGTGACATTTGGAGGCTCACAGAGACTACAAAGGAGAAATTCTACCTTTGGAGGCTCATAGAAGCAACAATAGCGACAATGGCTTCAAAAATGGAGCACCCGTGGATGACTATGGACCGTGGACGATTGTGGATCGTGGATGACTGAATGACGGCGACGACAACAACAACGTCAATGGCGCCACGAGGAGAACAGAATCGCGCGAGAACGGCGCCACGAAGCAGTGGTTTCTAGTGTGGCGAGAATGGCGGAGGTTTGGTGCGACTACAACGGTGGTTCATGGTAGAGGAGGCGAGTGGAGGAGGCGAGGGAGGAAGAAGAAGAACGATGGTGAACGGCGGGAAGCGGAGAAACTTCAGCGGTTCACAGTGTTGCCAAAACAACAGTGGTTTGCAAGTGGTGAGAATAGTGTAGTGGTGGTCTGCAACTTCATCAATGGCTCAATGGCACATCGAGAACGAAGAGGAAGGTGATGTATAGAACAATGAGGCGCGAGAAGGAAGAAAAGAAAAGGGTTTCGTAGGTTTTAGAAACTCACCTATTAGATCGGTTCTAATAATAACCGATCTAATACACTATGCTGATTTTTTTTTAAATTTATGGTCCCTAAACTTTAAAAATGAATGAATATAATCCTTTTAACCCAATTACGTCATCTTTTTTTGAAGTGTCAAATACATTTCCCAACAGATGTCGAATCGGGAATGTGTCAAATGATGTAAACAACTTCAATACTAACATGAAACACATTCGACATGTCAAAAAAGTTAAAGTAATTTGGTTAAAAAAACTATATTCATTCATTTTTTAAGTTTAGGGATCAAAATATATCGATATTTTGGACAGGAAAAATTTCTAATTTTGGATCAAAGTTCAAGAACTAAAAACATACTTAATCCTATTTACATCATATATACATATTAAATAATTTATTGTTATAATTTTTAATCATATAAAATGATTATTTAATAATTAAAATAATTTAATTTATAATAATAACTAAAAATATGTATAACTTCGAATTTAATTTATTTATTTTATACAATATTATAATTAAAATAAAATTAACCACTTACTGTATAATGTATAATTTATTTACAGATGCATGGTAATTGTCCATATTGAAGTACTATACAACATTAGTGTCATAAAATATCTTTTAAAATAAGAAATTTAAAAATAAAAAAGTCCACGTAATTTCATAATAAATTCATTCTTAATAAATTATTAATTAAAATAAAATATTATTAATCACTTCAAATTTTAATATAATGTTAACAAAATTATTAATTTTGAAATAAGACAGGTGTGAATATTCAATATACAAATCATTTAAGATAATTAAACTTAAATTCATATATGTCTTATTATTCTCGATAATTATTTTCATAAAATATAATTCACTTAAACAAAAGTACAAATAAATAAAATACGCAATCTAACATTTATTTTATATTTATAATAATCATTCAAATACAATCTACCATAGATAAGAAGATAGAAAGATTGTTTGTTGTCTCAAAAGCAATAGTTTACTTTAACTTGAATGATAATTGCCTTACTTAAGTGAAATTTTTTTCATTTAAGTGAAAATTTGATAGATGTAGAGGTTGACTAGCAGTCCCATTTTCGATTGAGCAAAAACAATGAAAATAAGGTTTAAATCCTTGTTTTTATTTTTGTTTCATTGACAACAAAACCATTTTGAGAGGTTTTACCCAAAACCAATTTAACAAATACAACTTTCAAATACATACAAAATGATCAATACAATTCATAGTTTACTCAAATATCATTTTACAATCATTTCAGTTCAACATTTCAAGAGATTCTATGCATATTTTAAGGCATGCAAGGATACTTTCACAAGTTGTAGGCCTATCATTGGGTTTGATGGGTGCTTTCTCAAAGGTAGAATGGACGTGAGTTATTAACAACAATGGAAAGAGAAAGGAATGAATAAATGTTACCTATAGCATATGCTGTTGTAGAGGTTGAGAAAAAGGGCTATTAGACATGGTTCTTAGAGCTACTCATTGAAGACCTAGGTGGGAAACAATGGCTGCAACATGCACCTTTATTTCAAACCAACAAAAGGTGAATTTTACGTGTGACTCTGATTTTCTTTACCTCATTTTTATTTCAATTTGACATCATCTGACTTTCACTGCTTTCACTGCACATGTAAAGGTCTTTTGCCTACACTACAAGAGCTTTTACCTGGAGTGTTATTAATGATTTTGTGTGAGGCACTTATACTCCAACTTTTGAAAGAAATACCTTGGAAAAAAAAGTTGCAACGACTTATGTGGAAGACTGTAAGAGCCACATATCCATAAGCTTGGGAGGTCGAGATGAGGAACATCAAAGGTCATTATCTTGCCAAAGGCTAGGGTCTCTTGCTACTCTCACCACTTGAGTCAGTACGCTCTACGTGAGACTAACTGACTCTTTAGAGTGTTAGGATGCAATCCTTACTTGAATCCTTACTAAATTATATAATGAGGCACCACCACGAACCTTCATGAAATTACGTCCTAATCATGAGGCACCACCATGAGCTCCCACTAATAGGGGTCATGGAATTACGTCCTGACCAATGAGGCACCACCATGAGATCTCACCTAGAGATTCATGGAATTACGTCCTAAACCACACCAAAATCATGTCTCACCAACCAAGTATAAAGTTATCATGCATACAATTCCATGCCAACATTTATAACCAACCATCCTATTCATGTTTCATGAAAGGGTCATACCAAACTCATCCACTCCAGCCCATATAATCAGATATTACATGCATATTCACATACTTCCTATTTTAAATAGAGAAAAACCAGCCAATCATACAACCAACAATAATTATGTGAGAAAACAACACGGTCTGCGTAAGGTCTCGCTCAAGCTAGGAGCCCTCGCTCAGGCGAGAGGAGTGCTCTCGCTCATGCTGCAGACTCTCGCTTAGGCGAGACTACGAACAGAGGCCCTGGGAGGTTCGCGAACTCTCGCTTAGGCGAGGCCATCTCGCCTGAGCGAGATGGTGCGTCGCTCAAAACTCAGTTTTTTGCTTGAGCGAGTGCTCGAGCAAAAAACCCTGGACGAGCTTCTACTACTCTCGCCTAGGCGAGACGAGTTTGCTTGGGCGAAAATAACAGTTCTCCCTCACTGTTCCACGCCTGCAAAGCCAGAGATCCATCCAAAACAGCAAACAATGCATACTCATTCCATCATGAACACCACACAAACACCAGAAATGCAAAATAGAACCAAAAATAGGCAAAATAAATTTAAAATACGAAACCCTAGCTTCCCTTACTTGGAAGAGCTACTGTGAGGGTTTTGAGTACGAGTAGAGAAGCACCACAGCTCCTAGGATAATTTAGTGACCTAGAAACAGGGACACCAGAGGAAGGACATCTTACTACGGTTACCCTAGTTGGAACCACGAAACTCAAACTGGAAAAGACAGACCATGGGTTGAAAAACAACTTACGTGGAGCAGAAAAATGATTAAGCTAGCTTGACCAAGATTGAGACCAAACCCTAGCAGAGCACCGATGTAGTTCTAAGAGAGAGTGAGGAAAACTGATTTCTGAAAAGTGACAGCAAATGAGGGTGTTATGGCAGTTTAGGGTCTTGGACACCCTATGGGTCAGTCTTAGGCCCAACTGATTAGGGTAAACCTTTAAAAATTAGGACAGAGAATAAAGTGGGTCTTACATAAATGAAAGTTAAAATTAAGTAAAATACACAATTATCATAAAGTTTTAATAAACAAAAACTCATTTAATGATAAAAATATATTAAAATAAATTATCAAAATCAAACAAATACATTTTATTTTATTTATGATGTTAATATTTATATTTTAATTATTCATTTTATTATAATAATAATAATAAGATAAATTTATAAATATTTAATTATGACATCTTACATTTCAATTTAAAAATATATACTAAAATAAAAATTTCATCGATTAAATTTAAATTTCATATTAAAAAATAATTATTTAGCATTAATATAATTAAATTTATTTATTATTTTCATTATTTATTTTGGTATAATATAAAACGTAAATATGAA
>Ga0209589_1005574_pt1 | contig 21309 bp, 17 predicted proteins | sample CowpeawhiteBW_FD_187525 | JGI IMG/M metagenome (GOLD analysis project Ga0209589, IMG submission 187525) | Root nodule microbial communities of legume samples collected from California USA - Cow pea white BW (SPAdes) (version 2) | ecosystem: Host-associated > Plants > Roots > Nodule | place: USA... | reverse complement strand
TGTCAACTTATGACTTTGATGTGTTTATTTTATTTGTAATGTTCAGTGTAACAAGCAAGAAGATTCATGGGAATGTGGATATTATGTCATGTCTTGGATAAGAACAATCATTCGAGCTGCAATTAAGGATGAATGGATAGAGGTAATTATATATATCTTTCACATATTATAACTCATATCAAACTTTAAAGAATGATATTCATACATAATGAAATTGTATTACTTTTTCAGCAATTCAAGAATCCATCACCTCTGCCAGATGACATTATCCACACACTAAGACAGGAATGGGCAACATATCTATTGGAGAGATGGAGTTGATACCACATGAATTAGAACTCGTTTTAAAAACTTTATTGTGCAAGAATTTCATGTTGAAACTTTTAGTTTGTTGTTATTTATATTAGTTTAGAATATATGTTGAAACTTTAGTTCTATTATATATAACTGTAACTCTAGAATTGTGCTGAAAGTATTATGAAATTGTTCTGGGAATTTTCTGATTTTCAAGTGTGTGGATGTTGTAAAAACAGTCAAATTTTTTTTAAAAAATGGAGCAGTTTGACGTCTAGTGTGGCCTGACGTCTATCTATACCAGGGCCGACATTATTTAACGTCTGACGGGCTTTGACAAACGTTAAATTGCTCAAGTTTTTCCCTCTTTTCAGCGCGAAAATTGACGTCTGCTGTTACTGGCCCCGACGTTGGATAACGTCGGACTCTTAAAGGACCGACGTCAAGTGACGTCTGCTATTTTTTCGACGTTATTTTGACGTCACCCGGTATGACGTCGATGTTTGAGCAGACGTCAAAAGTCGAAAATGTCGGATGTTAAAATGCTTTTTTGTGTTAGTGCCGGTGAATGCAGTGTTTTTTCCTAAGTTCCTTATGAATTCACTGTCATGTTAGCAAAAGCACCTCCTACAAGTTTTCTACAATAGAGAGCTAACTATCCTTTCACTTGATTATTTCCTATGAATATCCAAAAGTAATACTTCAAATCAACATGCAATAATTTTTTTCTTCCTTTTCATTGCACATACCACAAAAACAAGAATGTTCTCTAAAAAAGATAACCTAAAAAAACAATGATGTTTAGGTAATTCAAAAACGAAAATATGAATCAATTGACCCTACCCAAGTATATATATATATATATATATATATATATATATATATATATATGGTTTGTATAAACAAAGGAAAGAATACGCATTCAATTAATCCCTTTGGTGACCCTTCAAAATTCAAGCCACTCTTTGCCATTTCAAAAGAGAAACAAGCACCTAACTTGAGTGACAACCACACACTTACATTTCTCTTCAAAGACCATCTTTCTTATTATTTCAATGCTAGTATCACTCCTTAGCTATAATTATGACTACATCTTAACCAAATTTTCACATTTACAACTACCTTAAATATTTAGAGTCTGAACTCCTTCCCCCACAGTACAATAATTCTAAGTGAACATATAATCAGTTATTTAACTCTTACCTGCAATGCCACTAAAAAGAGGCACTCCACAAAGCTTTCGCACCTTTACCATATCTCTTGTGAACCTATTTGATCCTTTCAGCAGACCTGCAAATTTCATTGCAAGTCTAATTAAATGAAGCAACACAAGTGTCTCACTATACTTTGTCCTAGTGTAGCTAAAAAAGGAGTGAATATTGTTGTGATATGCGTAGTATGGAACAAGTGTAAAGAATCCAACAATTTTAATGACAAAGTCCTCATACGAGGTTAGTTTATGGGAGATTGAGAAAGCTTGAATAGCTAGCTATATTTACATGAACATCATCATCAACTTTGATATAGAAGTCAACATCCCATAAGTTAACAACCACTTAACCAGAAAAGATGAGATTTTGAATACTACACATGATTTATAAGAATCATAACAGAAAGATACTAAGACTAAGATTGAAATTAAGATATATAGCACCCAGTCAAAATTGCACTATCAAAATAAATTAGAAACCCCGAGATTCCTTCTACTAACACAATACAACACTATTCAAACTACCATCAAATCGGAGTTCCCAAATCAGTGAAAATTGAAAACGAAGAAATGTTCAATTCTCTTTTGAGCAAGTGAATATTATCAGAACCCAAACCATACCATTAAAAACTGAAACAGATAGGAAGAAACAAGACTTCACGCTACAAGAGAAAACGGTCCTCATTGACGCAGTATCGCCAAGAGAACGCGAGATCCGATGTTGGCCCGGTTGGACAAGAGTCTACAAAAACCTACGTCAAGAATAAATGAGAAAATATATCAAAATTATTATTTTCTTTCTAAATATTTTTATCTTTTCATTTTATTTTCTATTTTTACCAAGCAACATATATTTCACTTTATTTTACTTTTCTTAATATCAGTTTTCTCCTATTTACAGAGTCTGTGGACGATAGTGCTTTTCTCACATAAGATTTTTTGGCTTTTGTAGAAAAATAGAAAGAATGTTATTCTATTACTTGTAAGAAAATTATAAAAAGTTATTTGCAAAAGGATTAGATCCCTCCATTGTATAAGGTAAGTTTAGCTTACTAATTAGAATTCATAAAAGTGTAAATAAGTTAATCAAACATGTTTCTAATACATGTTTAAAAGTAATTTCTTAATTATATAAAATTTACTATTCCGAGGAATCATAACCTCGTAACAAAAGTAATAAATGTTTTTGATGGCCGTAGAAATAATTTTGGTGCAGCCCAAATCTGTCCGAATAACACGCGCGATGTGAAAAGCCATAATATCCAAACAAAAGCACTAAATTCTCGCCCTCTTCCTATTTTTAAGGTTTTAATAACAGCACTAACAAACAAAGCATCCACACAAAAAGAAAGAAAGAAAGAAAGTAGAAAACACAAGGAACGTGCTCTTGACGAGTTCAACTACTTTCTCTCTCTAATTCTCCTCTCTCTCTATACGGTGAATCAACGGTGAACCAAATTGATTACAAATTAATTAGCCTCATCGCCATCAGAAAAATTGGTTACAAACGAGCATACATGCATTCTTCTCCCAACCTCTAACTCTTTCGGGTTTCTCTTTTTTTTTTTCCTTATCTTATATATTCTTTGTTATGAAGTTACTCGCTCCGGGTTCCACTGCCTTTCGTTCTTTTTCGTTTTCATGGAACACCCATTCCTCTGGTCCTCTTTCTACGCCTCTTTTTCTTTTAAGGGAAATTAAGAGAATGATTATCAAGAATTAATGGTTTTTTTTTTTTCTTTCTGTTAATTGGAGCAGGTGCTAGTGAGAAATCTGGAGAAGAAGGTTTTGGTGATAAGAAGGGGTTGGGGGGTGTTGTTTATCTTAATGGGGAAAGGTGACCATGGACGCTGCATTTTTTCTCTTACGAGTTTGCAAATTGGGTATGTCTTCTTCTTTCTTTCTTTTTCTTCTTTTAGTATTCACGGTTAGTTCTGATGATGTGCGATCATGGTTTGTTGTATATTTTATCACATGATTAACGAATTTCTTCTGTTGTTAAATTGATGCTGGATTGAATGTATTTATTTGTTTATTTTTCGCGTGAAAGGGGTTGAATTTTATTCGATGAGGCATGATGGGTTTGTTTTTCTCCCCGCTTAATTTATTAATTATTATATCTGAGAAAAAGTATTACTTCCACGCCCTCTCCTTTTGAATTTTTAAATTAAATTTTGTTGGTTCTTTCATGATCATGAGCTCTGCACAGCGTTGTGCTTCTTTTTTTATTTATTTTTGGATACATTTGTGTATGAAATTTGAGTTCACTGATGCAGTTTTACAGTCAACTGCAAATGGTATTCCTGATCTTCTAAAGAAAAATATCGTGATGTTCTGAACTCTGTTGCCAGTTTACCTGCATTTTTATGGTTTCTGAAGATGCAAATGAATCAGGAATGTTTTTGGCGAAGTTCTTTATGTAATTTTCAGTTCTTACTGCTTTTAGATTGTCATATTGCAAGTCACCTTTTACATTATCTTCAAATATATATCGTGTAGAACAATTGGAAAATGTGGTACAACTGTTATTGCTTCTCCTCAACCTTTAGTTATAGCAACTTAATGATTCAGCATTTAAAAGTTTTCTTTGGCTATCCAAGAACATTTGTCACAGCTGGGTGGTTGTTATCTGCTGTATTTTAATTGATCAACTATGCTGGGTTAGAAGAGTTGTTTTGTTTTTCTGTTTTTCTAATGCTGATTTATTTCTTCTTCGTGATGTGTATTCTGCAGAGACTTGCAATCTTATTTTGCAGATCTTAGCCTTTTCCTCGCAAATGATAGCAAAAAAATGTATATTTTGGTTGACAATAGACCATGGTTGAGTGACCTTGGTTCACGGGGCATACACATTTGGCAATTAATGGTTACTAAGGTTTGTAAACTCATTATTTAAAGTGATTTTCAAGTAGTTGTTGTCTTTGAATATGAATTATATAAGTATGTTTTTGCAGTCAAGGCTATCTCCCTTTGCATATTCCAAAGCTAGAAGAGAGAGGAACGAAGGCAAAGAAGTTTGTCCTCAATCAAGCTCAAGCAATCCAAAGAAACTTATGAGATGGTTATCATTGATTGAAGCAGTGGTGTTATCAAGGAAGAGAGTTTTGTTGCCTGTGAAAAACTTAAGGAATTCTTTACAATTGAGCAGTGAGCTGCATAGAACTCTCTATGGTTTTATCATATTTGAAGTTGCATGGTCTAGTGTTCGTGGTATCAACTACTATAATGAGCTTCAGGTACTCTCTTTGGCATGTTTCTTTTTATTTTCTCATTAGATTCCACACAATTTCATGTATTGATTTTTTCATTTGTTTTACAGACCGATACATCACTGGCTATAGAAGCTAAACTGATGAAAAGATGGGAATTTGATAATATTGCTCAAGCTGCAAGGTGCATGTCTTCATGGTTCTCAGGAACCCCTTCTGAGCAGATGCTTCTAAAAGAACGCCTGGATTCTGCCTCAGGTGGTAATTTGGATTCTCATAATTTTTTTCTTACCTAGTGTGCATAATGCATATGAATTTAGGATAGCCTTTATGGCTGTAGCATTTGTATTTCATGTGAGTAGGAATATAGTAATGTATAAAGAGATGCATGCACCTATTTGTATTTCATGCAAGTAGAAATATACTTATGTGTCGGAAGACATGCATGCATGCATGTCTTGCACATGCACTCACTCATATGATAGAAAATTGCTGTAAGTTACATAACACTTAGGTTGTGTTGATAGTAGTGCCGAGATATTAACTTGTTTGAATGGTAAGAAATTTAAGAATTAAAGGGAAAGGAAGGATCTCATCCCCAGATAATCTTCTCTCTAAGCATCCAATCTTCTTTTTCCTTTTCTGAGGTGGTGGGTATGAATAGTGACACTTTCATTAAAAGCTTTTAACCTTTTCCATTCCTGGCTTTTTAAACTCTATCATAACCCTTTATCCCCCATGCTCATCCTTTCATTCTTTTTATAAACCCTTGTTTTGTTGTGGCTATCAACTTCCAGCACACATAGCCTAATTCTGAAAGGTTTCACAGTCTAACTTACATTATAGCAACTAAAGGCTATAGAAATTTTTTAAATTCTGAACGAATGGGTTTTCAATGAACATTACTTCTTTGTCTGCAACTTTAACAGGGGAAATATTTTATGATGCCAGTGAAGATTTTTCTGGTGTTGTATCTGTTGATGATGATGACGACGGGGACAATAATAATGTCTGCAGAAATGTCACTGTTGAAGATATGTTAGGTACCAATGTTGCTGTATGTTCTGCTGATATAGAAGACACAACAGAAATGTTACACACACCTCCTCCTTCTGGACCTAATAAGAGACGAAAATTAATGAATTCCTTGAGTGCTGGAGTTGAAGCTGATAGCTACTCTGCAGGTGAAATTGATGACTCATTGGATTATTCTCAGACCTCTAGCTGCTTTTCTGATGATACAGCTGAAGTCACTCAAGATGATTCAGTTGAAACCACTCAAGATGATGCAGATAAAGCAACACAATATAGGGATGTTCTACTGTTATTTAGGTTTGATGATCACGACCTCCCATTTAAATTACGGGAAGTCATTGTATCTGATCTGCGATTGCTTACTTTGTTGGAGGCTGGTCTTCCATCTTGGGTCATCTTCCTTCAGTCATATCCAGTGTTATGCAATCTTTATCGTCCTTGGATGTGCCCACTTGCAAGACTTTTATATGTTTTGATATCATTTGTTACTGTTCTCATTGGATTCTACGATTTATACAAAAATGTTCCTGTTCTTAAGGCAACTGCATCTCGTATATGTGGTCCTCTTTTTGATTGGATTGAAACTTGGGAGATGGTTTCAAGGGTCAAATACTTAGGGACAATGCTGTTTCTACATAACTTCCAAAAGGCTGTTAGGTGGTTTCTTGCCTTTTCACATGCTATGAGGTCATTCTTTTCAGTTCTTGTTCAACCTCTTGTAGAATCACTGGTGGAGATTTTTGGATTTCTTCTCCCAAGCTTGAAGTTTTTGTTTGACATAGCTGAAAGCATCTTTTCTGTTATTTGGCTAGTAGTTGATACTTCTTTTGATATAGTGGGAAATGTACTGGAGCTACTATTTTCACCTTTTTGGTTTCTGTTCAATGTTGTTTGGAACATCGGTAAGTCATACGTTTTAGTTTTCTGGTACTGTCTGTTATTTGTTAACTTTATACTTCCTTTTAGCAACATAAATTGTCATCTGATATTCTACTAACTGCCTCCATTTACCTTTTTTGTATGTACTGCAGCTACATGTATCTTATATCCTTTATTTTGGGTTCTCTGGGAATTACTATATGCTCCTGTTCGTCTCATCCTGATGACATTCAGATTTTTGCCCTCAACATGTTTGTACATTTTTAATATACTTGGAAAGTTGTGGCAGTTTTTTAGTAGCATTTTTCAGTTTGCAGCAACTTCTGAAGCTACAGTGACTGCCTCTGAAGTATCCATGTGGCGAACTCTTTGGAATGATCTTTTTTCCCAGGTTTTAAGGCATTACAATATTATTTTGGATGTCAGTGGTTTCATTAAAGACTATCCTAATTTGGTATATTTTTCTTTTTCCTTTTCCAGATTTTCCGTGCTCTCAAGAGCATAGTCTATGGGTTTGTTGCCTTCTTCACAGCCTGCAATAGGCATCGACTAAGGTACAATGTTCTGTTTTCAAAATAAAAGAACATAAAATGACATTTCAAGTAAAATGTTGGTCGTGTGATAGTCGAATTATGCATTATAGCTTTAAGGACAGAGGTTGGTAAACTTGTGTTGAGCAATTGTGGTTGTCATTAATTTTGGCCAATGATCAATTTTAATTTTAAGAATAAGGTGTTGATGGTCAATTGTAAATATTGTGTATGTGTACTTTGTTAAACTCTAGGAAAGAGAAAACATTAAGCCGAAACCATGTGTTTCTCAGACAACACAGGTGCTTTGTTTACATTTAAAATAAAAATCAATATAATAAATAGAGGAGACTTGATATCTTGTAATTACAAAGATGAGTGAGAAATAAATAAAAGCATTTCTAATATATATATATATATATATATATATTATAATTATCTAAGCTAGACATTATTCACCATACAAGATTATATAATTATTACACTCGCACAAGCTAGAGCATATAAATTGAACATGTGTAGCTTGCTGCAAATATAATCAATCATTGGTCCTCTTAGAGACTTGGTGAATATGTCAGTCAACTATATTCACTAGAGTTGACAAATCTAGTGGTGTTATCCCGAAACTCGAGTTTTTCTCATATGAAATAACAATTCTCCTCAATATATTTGGTCCCTTCTTGAAAGACAAGATTAGAACTGATGTCGAAAGCATTATCTAGTTGTCTCACACACAATGTGCATTTTGGAAACTTTCTTAAAAGCTCTTTAATGAGTTGCTTTAGCCATATTATCTCACATGTGACTAGTACACTTGCTCTGCATTATTATTTTGCACTTGATGTAGTACCAAAGTTAAGGGATTGAAATGTTGGGCAGTACCAAAGTTACAAGTTTGTGTTTGTGAAATATTTCTAGCAGTTATAAACACACATTGACAACAATAGTAAAGGTGGAGAAAAGATAATGATTACCAAAATTGTGATCAATTGTACTAGAGTCAATGATCCAAGGGCTAAGGGAAGGAGATTGAGAGTGATAAAAAAATGAAATACCAATGTGTGCCATCAAACCAATGTTACTAGTGGATTGGTTGGTGTGTCACACACCATTTGAGAAAGTCCTCAAACATTACTAGAAATTGGTCAGCCGGTAATGTAGGAGCAACATATAGCTTAGCAGTAGATATTTGAGCAATATTATCTGAACGAGGGGGTTTGAGGGTGTTTTCCTTGCAACTTTCAACACATCAATTATATATCCAAATCGATGACAATGTTCACATTTTGGATGATTTTTAAATTAATTGTGAGAGCATACATAATTATTACTCTGCGATGCAGTGTTTCCCTTGCAAAAGAAGTATTTGTCCTAGTGTTTATTTTTTGAGAAATATAGAGGAGCGTAAGTGATGCTGAAGTCATAATAGGGTTCACTGCTGATGGGAGCTCATTAAAATCACGTAAGGCAACATGAAGCCGCCTAAGATATGCAGACATAGGACCATCAAAATGTCATGGTGCAAGAACTGTTAAGAAATACCATGGTGCAAGAACTGTCATCAAATGTGTGCCTTTGGTATAACAAGCATGACCCTCACTCCTAAATGAACAACATATATCGTGGAGACGAAAAGTAGATTTGAGTGAGGTGTGAATAGTGGTGCTATAGGGTTGAGCAACAATCTTTATCCATTGTTCTCAATTTGTGTTGGAACGAATTTAGAAGTGATAATGAGATGGGATTTGTAACTTAACCTACGTAACCATGACTTGATTTCGGAAACCCATGTGAAATAGTTATACTCGTCTATCTTCTCAATACTTACAATATGGTTAGAAAAGACAAAAGAATCTGTTTTGGAGGTTAATATTGTGTTGGAAGATTTTATTTTATTTTTCTAGAAAGCTGGAAAACAATAAGATAACCTAAGAAGAGGGAAAACTAGATGAGATCACCAAACAAACTAGGATGGAGCCACAACCACGCGGTAGGAGGCGACTTGGGCGTGGGTTGGTTGGCCATACGTGGCACTAGAATAATGAATGTGGTTTTGGGAGAAAGGTCCACAAAAAAAAAAAAAAAAATCCTTGGAGACAATTGGTAGCTATTAATACAAGTCATGGGTGTAAAAATTTATGTTTAATAGAGGTAGTATACTTGATAATCCCACAAAGTTGAACATTAATTTTACTTCATTTAGTTGAGATGGTCAAGATAATCTTGACCCTCAGGCCTAAGAATCATAATTACTACTTTTCAACTTGTTAGTAATAGTAGGGCAATGACAAAGTTGATGAATCATAGAAGCATTAGGTTTTGGAGTGGTCATGGATTAGCCTCGGATAGGAGGCAAACAACCAAAGAGTGTTAAAAACATGTAGATAGAGAATAACCAACCCAACAAAGAATAACTAGCCAATGGTGATGTTGTAATGGAAGGAGGAATACATATCCATAACTAGCATAGTAGGGCAAGTCTAATTGCAACTACAAAAGGACTTGCTAGAAAGTTCATTGAATGAGTTGTCGTGTGCGACAAAGGTGGTGATGGAAAATAAAAAGTTGCAAGTAGGGTTCGAGGGCATAAGGTGAATCATTTGTCAGAGGAGTCATTGCTAGGGTTTGTCATTGCACGCCATGTGATGCTGATGGTGGTCGTTGATGGTGATTATATCGATGGTGAATAGTGAATTTCAATAGGAAAGAGCAATCTTGTCAAATCCAAGGATTGTAAGTGGATCAGAAAGAAGACAAAAATCGTAAAATGGGTTCATAAAATTATGTATTATTAAAAATAATATAAATGATAAAAATAATTCATACATAATTCATAAAATGGGTTCATAGTTCATAAAAAGCACATGTATAAAACTAATAAATTTATAAATTCATAAAAAATTGTCATGCTATTTTTTCTCTTCAAATTCTAAATAGAAGCTAGGCATAACATAGAAGAGCAAAACCAACAAATGTGGGGAGAGAAAAAGGAGTAGAAGAAGAATAGAGGGCAGTGAGGGCGACTACGAAGGTAGCGAGGCGGGGGGCGTTGGCGATAGCTGTTGTAAATGCTGATGAAAACACGAATAAAATGGACTTGCTGAGGCATGTATATTCAGTGCGTTTAAGGATTTATTTGTGGTGTATTGCGCAGATCCCCAAGGATATAACAATAACTTTTCAGATATTTCCAAGGAACACAGAACTAGCGAGATAAACTCTGTAAGAGTAATAACTCACAATATAAGAGAAGAAATAAAAAGGAGAGAAGTTGAGAAAGTGAGAGAAGATCTGTGTTTTGGAGGAGGGAAGTGATTCTGTTTGTAGGCAAATGATAGAGTCAGCAATTTGTGTCGCACAACGAAGAACGTGGTGTCACCCAAAACAAGTGGAGCAACGTTCTAATCTTTCGTGTGAGGAGGCACCCCTAACGGAGAAAATCCCAAAACTGGAGGAACTGCTTATTTGTTGATCTCGTGGCTGAGGAGAAACTGAAGCTATCTGGACTAAAGCAAGCAGCGTGGATGAGGTGTGGTTGCCTCCAATCTCGCACAAAGATACATAAGCCACATCTTGCTCATATCTCGCTTTTTGATTTAGAGATTTATTGTTCTGGAAAGGAATAGAAAAGAAGTAGAGTATAGCACATACCTTTTGCAATATCAATTTTTGCAGCAATCCTCGACATATTACAAAAGGTAGGGGATAGAAAGAACAAAAGAAGAAAATCATGGGTCTCATATAAGATGTAATGTATCAAAGCTTGTATTACAAGCTATATGAACCTGTCCTAGATTGAGAAATTTAACACACAGTATAGTTGGTACAATAAGCTATATAAACCAAAAACACTTAATGTGTGTTAGCGGTTTATCAATCACAACATACCCTCCAATTCTTGTTGTTAACGCTGTTTTGTGCTTACTAGGTCATGCACGTGCTTGATATTCATGAGTGCTTTAGAGATCTTGCTAATATCTCATGCAAGTTTCCTCACTTGATACTCATATAAGTGATTTTATCAAGTGTATGCCTTGAATCATACCCTACCCATAAGGGATATGAAAATTATTGAAAACTTTGTTAAACTAAAATTCTTACACCATTTAATTTTATTTACAAAGTTTAACCTTTCATGGATGCAGTATCTAGAACTTTCACATACACCATTGTATTAGACAAAATTGATTTAAAATCAATTTTAGTGCTAGAAGAACTAACAAATCACTTGTTTTTACCCATATGAACCTTATTTATAGGATCTCAAATAACAAAGGTTGGGTTACCATCACTGGTTTTTTTGCAAGTGGCTTGAGTCCCATTCTCCTCGATGTTTCTAAAATCATGTTTCTCCTTAGGGGTTTCATCTGAAAACATGTTAGATTCTATTCCAAGTTCACATAGTCAATGGAAATTGTTGCACTTTTCAAGAGCTACTTCACTAAATTATGTCTCAATTGTATATGTTTGTTATTTCCATTGTAATTTTTGTTTCTGGCTATATCTATTGCCAATTGGCAATCACAATGTATTGATACAAATGGGGTTCGTTTCATTCCTAGTGGAATGTTTGCTAAGTTTTTCATGCACTCATCTTTACTACCAACCATTTCAAGAGCAACAAGCTCTGATTCCATTGTTGATCGTGCAATAATTGTTTGTTTGACTGATCCATTGACCTTCTTAAGTATGTCATAAGCCTTGCAAGTGCATTCCAACGTTCCTGACTAGGACATTGAGTCTACCTACTCAGTCTAGCTACCGAATAAGCAATGTCTGGTCTAGAAAAGCTCATCAAATGTAGTATGTTCCTAATTATCTAGGCATACTGAGTTTGAGAAATGGATTCTCCTACATTTTTCTTTAATTTAGATTTAGCATCATAAGGGGTACTCACTAAATTGAAATGATAACATCCAAACTTGCTAAGAAGTTTCTCAATGTATTGTTCTTGGGATAGTAATATATTATCTCCTTCCTTATTCTAACACCTAAAATCTCATTGTCTCACCCATGTCTTTCATTTCAAATTTAGATCCTAGAAACAACTTAGGTCTAGGGACTATCTCATTCCATGTAGCAAAGATTAGCTTGCATCCACATCTAAACATATAATGACAAATTCACCGTTTTCAGATTTAGGACACACACATTTATCAACACTATTAGGTGAAAAACCATCACAAACAAATTATCACAACCCATACAAAGATTTTTATTCATATTAATTCATTTAAAATTGTATATCAGTCTCTATATATACAAAACTCTAACACTATTTAGTAATTACAAAAAGATCACTAGAATCTTCTAACAACATTGAACAAATTCTATTAGTTTCTAATAATACATTTAATATTCTACTAACTTATAGTAGTGTATTTAATATCCCACTAGCAACACCCCAATCTTGCACAAAGATTACGAGGGCGGTGATCGCCGTTGATCGTGATGGTGGCGAGTGTTGGGAGTGCAAAGGCGGCAATTGCTGGTGGCGGCAATGGTGGTGTCGACAATGGTGATAGTGAAGCTCGTACTTTGTGTGGGTCTTCTCCATTGAATCTGATATGCGAAACACAACCCTTCCAGAAAAATCAACATGACCACACGATCATCCACTCCAGCGAACATGCTCGTATAATCGCTTCGATCCACCCAACTTCCGATTCGACCTCCATGTCAATTCGCTACTTGGTGAGGCAAACTCAGGATCGTGCGAGTTTGCAAAACAATAGGAAAAAAAAAAAACAGAAACCGAAAACATTTACAATTTCTAAAATGTCTAAACCTACGAGTAGTGGTTCCATAAGGAAAGGAAGGATTAGAATTCACTTCTCAAAATAGGAAAAAAAACAGAAACTGAAAACATTTACAATTTCTAAAATGTGTAAACCTATGATTAGTGATTCCATAAGGATTAGAATTCACTTCTCGTTATACTCTTGATACTAAGTTGAGAAGATATGAAGAATGATGTGTTTAGACGACAATCGAGAGCTATTCAATTTATAAGGGAGAAAACAAAATTATAGAATAATTAGTTACCGTATTTTAGGTTAATAACATAAAAAATTACAGAATCAATATAATTGATCCTAATATCATTAGTTACTATATACATAACACTCTAAAATCTACAAGATTCCAACAATAGGACATAAGGAAATTTGGAGAAATAAAGATTTTTTGATCTGTTAGGATATTCCCTGAGATATTTTATTATCTACAACACTAATAGTTCTGAACAGTCACTAATCAATGAAGTAATGTATGTGTCTAACCTTGATTTGACGTAATCCTATGCAGCATCTATAATCATGTACAGGAGTTTATCCGAAGACTATATCGTGCGTGCCAAAGATCGCGGCAAGGTAACTCTGGAGATCGTGGAAAAAATGGTTTGACACTAAAGTTGGTGAGAACTCTAAAATGGAGTGTGATGCAACTCTTGTATAATCAGCTTTGTGACTTTTCAAATTCCCATTCCATGCTGATTTGATATTTATTTTAGAGGGTAGCTGAATATCAGGTTTGAGAAAAACTGGCTTATTAAATGATTTTAAATTGGGGTTGTTTGAAATTGCATAAAACAAATCCGTAACATGTTGCTTCTAGGAAATTTAGTTAGTTGCTTCTCCTCAAGTCAGAGCGTTGCTCCATGTTACTTATACTAGTTTGTTGTTGAAATTAAAGATTTTTATTTTTTTAGACTTTTAAAATCCAAATGTCTTTGATGGCATTCCTTGGTACTTTCATGTTGCTTCTGTGTGTGGAAATAAACTACCATTTCAAACATTTTATAATCCTTAACGCTTACTTTGCAGGCAGAAGAAAAGAAGAACGTTTGATTGTATTTGACAACAAATTATCTTTGACGATTCTAACATCAACACAACACGTCATTTTGGGTAAACTCAATAGACTGCTAATAGCAATTTAAGATTTTTTTCCTCTATAGACAAATTTTGATTTTACCTTCTCCCCCCTAGAGTTCTCCGAGTTTCTTTCTTACATTTGTCTATGTCTTGATGAGTTTTACAGTCCAAATTACATTATGTACATTATGTACAGTACACTTGTAAATTATACTCGATGTATATTTTTTTTTTTTCTATATAAACGTATTAATTGGAGAGTATGACATTCCAACTACGTTGGTACTTTACATCTTAAGAAATGTTCCTTGATGATATTTATTATTTAAAAAACAACAAAAAGAAAAAGGGATAAAAACAAAAATACGAGGATTAAACTAAAACTTATGTAATCAAGAAAATTTATACTAAATCAATCTGTTTCTAAAAAAATCTTGCTTTAGACAATATTTTCAAATCAAAACGAACTTTTGCTTCAAATCCACACCTAAACTTGCTAAACTCTATAAACACACTTATTACCTTCTCTAAATATGAGAGATTTTAAAATTTAAGCATTCACTCCTGGCCGAACAACATTTCCATCTTCCTCTATAGTACCAAAAGAACAATATTAGGTTTAGCGAGAGATAAAACTGCTACCGTGGTCAAGCCATAAAGAAGTCAAACCGCGACCGCAACCAACTTGATAGAAAGCATAACACCCATAATCTTAGCCTTCAGAGCACTATCGATACTATGAAGAGAAACCACTTATGTGTTCCCCTTTGTTGCCTCTGAATATATTAGCAGGAGTTGTAAACTCAGGATTTTCATAAGCTGTAGTGAAGAGGAGTCATCTTTGTTTTCCCATTTGCTGCCACTAAAAATACTAGTAGAAGTTGCAAAACCAGGATTTCTGTAAGTTGCATCCCTTTTCCAAACAACCCTAAGAATTTTAGAAGCTTTGCTAACATGAATATTGATATTAAAAGTCTTCAAAACAACAAACTCATCAATACTATTACTATCACCTTTGTAGAGATTACCAACATCCCAATCCCTACTATAATAAGATTCTTAATAGAAGGAATGTGAATCAGATCACCAAACTTTTGAAAATTTCTCATTTTGTATATGCCTTAAATCACTTGAATGAAAAGCAGCCATTCATATGTCTTGAATTTGAGTGTTGCCCAAATCATTAATAACCTGTAAAAGTAGAAAAAAAAGACGGAGCTACAAAATATATATATATATATATATATATATATATATATATATATATATATATTATGAAATTTATGGATGTCTATTGAGTTGAAAGCAGTTACGTATGATTGATTGTTATTGATGTTATCATTAGTATTGTAACCATTAAGTTGTATCTCTTGGGTTGCCTTTTGTATTTATAAATAGAGACTTCTCCTATTGATAAATGACACACATAAAATCAGTCTCTACTCTCTATCAGCATGAATGCACGTTATCAGCACGAAGGCTATACAACTGAGTTAGTAGAAACATTTTCTTTTTAAGGACAATGCTATGTGTACCTCAATTCAGGCTATTTCTAATCCTTTCTTTATTGTCAATCTTTTCTTATATTCTTTTTTTTTTGTGATAAAAAATTATTTGACTTTATCAATTTTCATATTTGTCTTATATTATTATTATTGTCTATATTAATTTTATAGTTTCATAAATAAAATTTGATTATTATCAATATTTTATGAGTCAGTTTTAAACAAGTCAAACCTTACAAAATTTGAATTTGTGACTTTTGATATTACAAGGAAAAATTATTCATCTTGAGTATTAGAGGTTGAAATACATCTAGATGCAATGGGTCTTTGATGATACTCTAAAAAATGGAAAAAAAAAAGAAAGAAGGTGGAAATAAAGCATCTAAATATCTTCTTATGGTCAAACAAAACAATAAGTTTTAATGAAAAATCATGAGACCAAATTGATTATGCTTCATTCCCAGAAGTGAATGCAGCAATATCCATGAGACTAAATTGGTTATGTTTTTTTCCCATAAGTGAATATGGCAACATCTAATTCATATTTTCATGGTGATAAAGGAAATTTCAAAGAGACATTTTGTCATTAGAAGTGAAACAATAGTGTGAAAAGGGAAAAGAAAAAGATGAAAACAATGATAAATAATATGACAATATAATTTATCACTACGGTGGTAAAGGCCATTTGGGTCATACTTGTCTTACATCAAAGCATCCTAAAATCAGGGAGAAGAACATATAAACACACTTTATATTTATAAAGATGATGATTTTGTTTTTGGCCATATAGATGTCACTCATCTTGATATTATTATTATTTTTTTTTGCTGAACTAAATGAAATGGAAGATGGAAACATTAATCACCTCATTGGTGATGGAAGTATTAAGAATGTGTTTTTTTGTATAAAATGGCAGAAAAAGTTTCTATGTGACAGTATAAAATATATTTTTATATATTAAATTTTAAGGTGAATTCTCTATGATATTATTACTATATAAAATATGCATGTTTGATGTTGGCTATATATAAGTTAGAAGAATCAAATTTTCTTTTATATTATGTAATGTATATGTGAAATAAGTGTATAATGAACATTTATTATTATTATTATTATTATTATTATTATTATTTTATAAACTTTATCCTAATAAACTATTTAAAAAAATAAAAAGAATTCAATTTATAAGTAATTGAAATGTTATATCTTAATTTCTTAAAATTCATAAAATCTCTTGCCATATTCATGTTGTTAAGTCTTTGCTTCTCTTTTATTGCATTGGCATTGAGATTATTCTTATAATTTCTTAGTGCCTCTCATTTTAGTACACCTTTGCAAGTTGAGTGTTGCATGGTAAAAGAAGAAAGCCATTGGAGGAAAGGGCTATGGGTTACAACTTCTAATAAAGAATATGTGTTCCCCATTAGCTACATTTGGTTGTATTTTCCTTATTCCAATACTATATTCCTTGTTCGCTGACATAGCTTTTGTTCCTCCCTTTCTCTCCATTCTCCTATTTCAATGTGCTAGATTAACTTGGTTAGTTAGCCAAAATTTATTTACATTACATGTGTGTTGTCTTTATTGAATTATGTAATCAACTATGATCATTATATAATCATTTGTTTATGTTTGAAAAAAATAATTCACTTAATTGACTATGTGCATGCATAATCTTAATATTTATTTGCAATCTTAATATTTCAAAATATTAAATACATGTGAAAAATAATTAAAATATATATTTTCATAATATTTATAATAACTTATATTTTCTTAATTTTAAATATTCCAGCGTCCATGTACAATAATATATATCTTTGTGTCCATACTAATAGAATAAATATAATTAAATATTATATATTGTTATAAAAACGTAAAATAAATATTTATTATTAAATGTATAAGTTGGTTATATATATATATATATATATATATATATATATATATATATATATATATATATTTATTTGAGGTTTTGTTAAATATCGGAATATGCGACATTGTATTTTATTTGGATTAATTATTTGATACGGTGGGTTTTTAATAAAATTTGGTTATTAAAAAATAAACATTTTGTTTGGAGGGATTTCCTGATTTTTAATATATAATGTTATTTTATTTGACTCATGGTTTTGATTCTATATATAAGATATTACTATATTACGATTTTGTGTTTATATGGATATACGTAATTGAGTTTTAGTATATATACACATATATATATATATATATATACATATATATATATATGTATGTATATGTATGTATATGTATGTATATACATGTATATACATACATATACATACATATATATATATATATATGTATATATATATATATATATAATCATTTTGATATGCAGTAATATTGGATAGACTAAATATATTGTATTTTGTTGATAGTGCAAGAATTAAACTCTCAAGATTATTAATTTATTTTTCTCTTATTTGCTTATTCGAGAAGTGAATATTAACATTATTTTTATATCACAAATAATGTTTTAAAGACTCTAGAAGAGCTACTACACTTCTACAAAGAAGTCTAATAGAAACTTATTAAGTTCTAAAGATATTTGTCTAAATAGATATCATATTGAGACAAACAATGAAGGAGATATGAAATATCTTTATATCAATGGACTTGGGTTGAATAAAAAAAATATGTATTGGAGAAATTATCAATCTTCTCTTATGGCTTATACTACACATGTATTAGTACAATTGAAATGCAGATCATTGTAAAACAGAAGTTTATGAATCAAAAAGGAATTCCTTATTTGGCATGATCAGTTTGGTCATCCTAGATCTATCATGTAATACATGTTTACAATGAAAGTTGATAATAAGACTATCACCAGAAAACTTTAGAAATGAGTCAACCTCCTCTTTTGGAATGAATAAGGGTGATTTTGTGGTCCAATGCACCCATCATGTGGATCATTTAGATATTTTATGGTTTAATTGATGCATAAACTAAATGGTCACATGTTTGTCTATTATTAACTTGCAATCAAGCATTTGCAAAGTATTAGCACAATTAGTTAAGTTCAGAGATCACTTCCCAAATTATTCGTTTAAGAAAATTTGTCTTGATAATGCTGGTGAATTTACATCTTATGCTTTTCATGAGTATTGTATGTCAATGGGATTTGAAGTTGAACATCTAGTAGAACATATGTTCATGCTCAAAATGGACTTGTAGAATTATGAATAAAACATCTAAAGTTGGTTGCAAGACCATTACTTATGAGAGCTAATCTTCCAATGACTACTTGGAGATATGCAATTTTACATGCTACAGGATTGATTCACATCAAGCCAACAAATTATCATAATTATTCTATTATGCAGTTGGTTTTTGGTCAGTAACCTAATTGTCTCATTTAAGAATTTTTGTATATGATCGAATTTCCCCACCAAAAGGGACTATGATGAGCCTTTAGAGATGATTGAGAATATATGTTGGATATGAGACATATTTACAGTTTGATTTGTCAACTGTCATTTTTGATGAATAAGTTTTTCCAACATTAGGGGGAGGAAGAAAACAATTGGATAAAGATGTTGGTTGGAATGAATTATCATTATCTCTCTTGATCCTCAAACAAAAGAATGTGAACTCGAAATTCAAATGATAATTCATTCATAAATTAGTCAATCAATTATCAATTTGTTTTACTAACAAAAATAGGGTAATTAAATCACATATACCAACTGCTAAATGCTCCAAATATTATTGATATTAATTCATAACACGATTAAAGCGTGGTATGCCTATTGATTCCAAAGATAAAAAATCCTTGAATGAGAAAAGGAGCTAAAAGGACAAGATGACCTAATCGAGGAGGTGTAAATCACAAAAAGATTCATTTGACATATTTAATAATTTGGTTCCAGAAGAACCTTGGTTTCAGAAGAACCACATGTATCTGAAATTGTTGAAAATGATGAGATCTCAATAAATTATGTCATGAATAAGATAATATGGAACCAAAGTCAACGTTGACGATGTTTTAGCATATAATATAACGATGAATGTTATGAGTGACAATGAGCATCAAGATTGTCGATAAAGAAATGATTGACCAAATGGAAAGATGAAATATAAGTTGTACTACACCTAGGCGGCTTAGTCCGACTATAGCCATAAGACTCGTCCATATAGTTGCCAAGGACGTAAATAATCACCATACATATGTCAAGCAAATGAAAGTAACGAGCCTAAAGTGCTATAAGAGCAACCGGTCTAGGCCACTAAAGAAGTAGCCGGCCTAAGCCGGTATCTTAAAGAAACTAAACGACAACTTAGCATAGCGTTACCAGCAAAACCCCTAAGGCTCGCGATAGTCGTGCTAAGTGGCCTAGACTAAGGCCCAAGCCCACCTAAGGCCTAAACAGAGGCCCGACCTATGACGTGGCCAGACATAATTAATAATCTATAAATATGCATGGACCCCAACAATTAAAGGTACGCATTCATTACTCCCTTAATTACGAGATTTGACTTTCTGAGAGTTTTTTGCTGACTTGAGCATCAGAGTCTCTTCCGCAGGTAACCCCTTTCGGGTCCAAACCGGTCCAAACTGAGATACCCACAGATGGCATATGGCAGCCAGGAGGAACCCTACAAAGGAGATTGCGGATTGAGGTAAGGTAACGCTTGTGTTTGACATATCTTATTTGTTCTCCGTAGGAACAATTGGCGCCTACCGTAGGGCACAAGATAATACTTTACGAACCAACTCGCATTCTCTCGAAGATGGTTTCTACCCACAACAGAGCAGGAGTTAACAAGCAAGCTGAAGCAGGTCCTGCAGCACCTGCTACTACCACCCCGGACTTGGCTGCTATCCTAGACGGTCAAGCCAAGATGCAACAAGAACTGGCTGATCTGAAGAAACGTAGTGCTGATGAGATGGAGGCACTATGATAGGAAAACTCACAGCTAAGGCGAAAGATCAAAGTTGATCCCACTCAAAAGGGAAAGGCTAAGGAAACATCTGATGCCGCAAGGTCCCCAACTTTCCAGCCTACCGAAGAAGAAAGCGAGTACAATCCTACCCCGCACACCTTAACCACCACTTAACATACTCCCATGCTCTCAACCCATCATACCCACTTCCATCCCACCCTCCCAGGGAACATTGCGGCTCCTACTCCCGCTGCCACCCTCCCCACCACCCACATCCCACCTTACAACATCCCTTCCACCCTACTCACCACCCACATTCCACCCTACAACATACCTCCCACCCTCCCTACCACCCATATCCCCCCTCACAACTTTACATCAACTTTTCCCACTCTCGTTCACCATCCCATCCCCCTCACCCGCTCCTATCCAAACAACCCAGACGTCGTCATCCTTTTACTGATTTCATCGCCAACACCCCCCTCCTTGCCCAGTGGGAACCCTTCACACTGGAACGCTATGCAAGTGAGACCAGAGGCAGAACTACGTTAGGACTAAGGGGGGCCATGGCCCCCCAATTTTTTTTTTTGTTACATTTAATTTAATATATGATTTTAAATAATTTTTTTCAAATTTAATATTTTAATAAATATTTACACATTTATATTTTTTATGTTTTCTTTTTCACATTTATTTTTTAATTTAGTTTTTTAAACATTTTTAAATAAAAGTAATTATTTTATTAATATTATTTTTAAATGGTTATTTGTTTAATTTAATTATTTTTTATTTTTTAAAATTGAACCATTAATTATACTAAAATTATAAAAATTATTTATATCTAATTTTATAATTATA
>Ga0209589_1005573_pt1 | contig 21310 bp, 11 predicted proteins | sample CowpeawhiteBW_FD_187525 | JGI IMG/M metagenome (GOLD analysis project Ga0209589, IMG submission 187525) | Root nodule microbial communities of legume samples collected from California USA - Cow pea white BW (SPAdes) (version 2) | ecosystem: Host-associated > Plants > Roots > Nodule | place: USA... | reverse complement strand
TAAAAAAAAAAAAAAAACAGCTTACAAACCTGTGTTATTTGTTTTTAGTCTTGATATAGTTGGGGAAAGAAATCTTATAATATATTTTAATTTGTGCTCTATATTTAGGTATTATATTTGTTTTGGTCTCTATATTTGTTTTTAGACTCAATTGAGTCTAATTTTTATTAAGGATAATGATATTTTGACCTATTTTTTGATTCACTTTTAACTCATTACTTCAATTATTATTAGATCATCTATTTTTATTTTTTTTTAATAATGTGATCTGATGTAATAATTTGATGCTGATTGGAGTGGTAGATTAAAAGTGAGCCAAAAAAATTGAGTCAAAATATCATTATCCTTTTATTAATTAGAATCAATATAGTCCCTTCCGGTAAATTGACATTAACATCATTTAGAAGATAACCACGTGTTATTCTAATAAAATATTTAATTATTAATTTGGTCTATATATTTTCTCTTTTTACTCAATTGAGTCTCTATATTGTTTAAATAACGCATTAACATAATTAGGAGGTGATCACGTATGATTCCAAACACTCTTTTTTGGCAACACAATCCCACCAAGTTCGTCTCCTTCATATCCAAGATCGAGTTCTTTAAATCTAAGATCACAAATCCAAGTTCTTCATTTTTGTCTACTACATCGTTAGAGATGGATACATGAACTTAATTGTGGCTTTCAGATTCGTTATTGGATCCATGGAGAACGATGTTGACACAAAAGAGACCACATTGTCTTCATTTAAAAAATGTAGGGACTCAATTGAGTTAGAAGAAAAATATATGGACCAACTTACTAATTAAACATTTTATTTGACTGACACAAAGGCACATTTCAAACGTTGTTAGCGCCAATTTAACCGAAGAAATCACATTGACTTAAATTAAAAAATTTGGGCTAAATTGAATAAAAAACAAATATAAAGACCAAAGCGAATCAAAAACCTAAATTTAAGGACCAAATTACTAATTAAACTATGGCTTAACTACTTGGATGGTCCCACTTTAGTGGTAATGTGTCAATTTGGTTCCTACTTTAAAAAAAAAAAAATTAATTGTGTCCCAACTTTTGAAAAAGTATCTCAATTATGTCTTTTTCAAAAGAAAAATTAGTAATGACATTAACGACATGATACATGCCAATCTGTATTATATTTTAATTTTTTGTTTTTTGCAAAAAATTATTATTGACATGTGTCAGGTTTTTGATGTGACACATGACACTGATAGTACCACACCACGTGACAGGACAATGCTGCATGGTATTGTTCTACTACGTGGCACACCAGGGACCAACATGACAACAAAAAGTTTTGCAAAAAAAATTAAAAAAATTAAAAGAAAATGAAAAAATTACATATTGATACGCGACATACCGTTAATGTTGTTAATATTATTTTTAGTGAACCTAATTGAAACACTTTTTCAGAAGTAATGACACAATTGAAACTTTTTTTTTAAAATGGAGACCAAAATTCATATACTACCACCAAAGCAGAAACTATCTGAATAATTAAAGCTTAAACTATTTGTCAAATTATTCATTTGTAAAGATATCTTCATTGTATATTTTTTCTACAAAAAATATTTTGAAGTTCAAGTGCTTTATTCATTTTTATATGTAAGTAAAAGTAACACTTAATTTATATGTACACACTTTGTAATCAATTTTTAGGTAATAAAATCTTTTTAAAAATATGAATATTACTCAAACATTTAGGTAAATTAATATAATTCATCTATATCATTTTTATTTAATAGATAATTGTTAGGATTTAGCGCTCACCACTAGACCAAATTATTCATTTGTAAAGATGTCTTCATTGTATATTTTTTCTACGAAAAATATTTTGAAGTTCAACTCCGTTATTCATTTTTATATGTAACTAAAAGTAACACTTAATTTATATGTACTCACTTTGTAATCAATTTTTAGGTAATAAAATCTGTTAAAAATATGAACATTACTCAAACATTTAGGTAAATTAATATAATTCATCTATATCATTTTTATTTAACAGATAATTGTTAGTGTATTTAATAAGATCCTCGAAAAATATTGTTTGTTCGATTCTGATACCAATTGGTAGGATCGAGCGCTTACCATCAGGCCAAAAGCTATCAACTTTAGTCAGGGCATAACTCTTTTTACTTAAGAGTATAACACAAGCCCAAGTGTCATGATTCAATTGTGACTTGACCCACTTAGCCTCTGTCACAGGACAATTGATGTCATCTGCACCAATCTCCCCTTCAGCAATTGTCCTAATAGAAATCCCACACTTGGATTGTGACATGGTTCACCCGACCTCCGTCATGGGACAATTGTGCAACCAGCAACAATCTCCCCCTTAACAATGGGCTCTGATACTAATTGTTAGGATCAAATGCTTATCACTAGGCAAAAAACTATAACCTCTAGTAATGGCGTAACTCTTTTTATTCAAGAGTATAAAACAAGCTCAAATATCACGATTCGATTGTAACCCGACCCACTTGGCTTTTGTCATAGGACAATTGATGTCACCTGCAATAATTTTCCCCTTAACAATTGTTCTATTAGAAATCTCACTTAAATTGTGACTTAATCCACCCAATCTCCACTACGGGACAATTGTGCAACCCGCAACAATAACTTCCACTAAATATTAATATAGAATTCTCGAAAAATATTCTTTGTTCTAATCCATCAACCATAGTTTAAAAAATATGAAAAAGTTTTTAGCGGTTGTCGAAGTTATAAAAGGCATGTTGATAAATAAAGTATTACCAACTACTTATAACATGGTAAAGGAGCACCTGGTAGCTACACACAGATGCAATCATCATAAGAATATTGTATTAATATTGTTTGCATTATTTATCGAAGGAAGCAAAGAAAGAAAAGAAGAGAAGTGAAGAAACGTGGCTATATCTAAAATTCAAATTCTGATTCATTTGCAACCTATGCTTCATTGATTGGGCGGAAACTCGTGGATGTAAGGAAACAAAGGGCGTTGCTATCTCACACCGCGCAATAAATTACTTAAATCTTCTGCCACACATAAAACCCTCGCCTTCTCCCAGGGCCTGGGGGACCCAACACCTTTTCTAATCACTTCTTTTTCTATAGGTTAGAAAAATACTTTTATTTTTGCAATTTTTATTTTTATTAAATAATAAATACCAACAAGGTCCAACAAATCTTGTTGAGATAAATAACGATATTGTAGTAGAAAATAAATTTAAATATAATTTACTTTTACAAAATTAAATTTGTAAAGTGTAAATTGTCTTTCCTTAAATGGACTCATCTCTTCTTTTCTATATAAGATCTTTAAGTATAAATTTTTAAATTGGTAACACAATATGAATATGTCATATACCAGAATCTAAATTTGTCACGTGTTAAAATTTAGGTCATTTTTTTTTACTCATCTGATTTTAATATGTGACATTTCTAAGTAAAAGATGATTAAAATTTTGACAATGATAAAATCATATTTTGACACTAAATATTTCTAAACAAAATCAAATCATGTTCTTATAAAAATAAAGACTCATTCGAATCTTTTCAAAGAAATAAAATTCTTGAGAGAAAAAGAATATGTGAAATAAGTTAAAAGTTAATTAAATTTTGGAAATAAAATTACTAATTAAGTTATTTTTAATACAATACTTTAATATTTTCCTAGAAGTAGTTTTCTCTGGTGATTATTATTGTTATTAATTTTTATATGTTGTAAAAAGTGAATAAATATTTCTGAGAAAAGTATAAACAAAGTTCGTAAACAGTTGAGTAGGGTTAATATTTGAGTAGAAGATAGTAATAGATGGTACGTGGTGATAAAGAAAAGTTGGTGTTATGTTTAGGTAGTGAAGGTTAGATTTGGGCCCAAGGAATTAAAAAGAGTAGGATCGTGTTGGACCCTATCAACAATATCTCCAATGTGCTTCACCAAAGTGTTTCCTTTTCAATCTCACCATGCATGCTTCAATCAATGCCGTCCCTTATGTATTTATTAATTCTCACCATCTTTTCAATATTTACATCATCCACGTCACAATTATCTTCCTTTTTCAATAACCAAATTCAAATATTTCCCAATCTTATTAAGACTTTTCTCAATTAAAAACTTCTTCAATACTTTTTAATATAATTTTCTCTATAATTATAGTCAGATTTAGTTAAGTAGGATGTACTTATTCAATATTTTTCTTCACATGTGAAATAAAATTAATGCAATATACGTGTAGAAGAAAAAAAGTTTATTACACTACCTTGTAAAAGTTCTAACAACTTTGTATAGGAATTATGCATTAAAACTACATTTAGTTTAAATATATTATTTTAGCAAAAATTATTTATCAATATTTATCAGAATTCTTTTGATCATGTTTATTTTTCTTCTTAAAAGAATAATGAATGTGATCTCATCTTTCTATTTAAAGAAGTCTAGAATGGTTGATAAATGTTTTTTATGTCTAAATTTTATAAATAAAAATGTCTTTTTAAAGTCTAATCACACAATTAATGAATCTATTATATAAAGCTATTTACATTATTAATGAAATGTAGGCCTTAACTTAAAAGGATTTTCTTGCGGTTAACATTCCTCCTCGAAGATAATAAATAGATTTTTTTTTTTCATTGACATGATTGATACATTATTTTAAAGCTCCCAATTAAATAAATAGTAATCCATGCTTGTGGGGGCATGCTTATTTGTGTATTAAATTTTTTTGTATAGATTGAACTATTAGTTACTACCTTTGCATAACAGGACCATGTGGCCATTATTTTTTTCTGAGAAAAAATTCCTTTTAAATAATTTTTGTGTATAATAATATACATTTTTTTTATTTTCTCCGTTTATTGTTTCCATTTAGCCTTTTAACATTTTTGTTTTCATTTTTCAAACAATTGTCTGTAATATAAAAACTTTCATTAATTTCTTTCCGTATACTGTTTGAAAATTTGATCTTCAGATTATTAATTTTAAGCATTGCAAAAATGGCTACTTATATATTGTCTTACTTCTTCACAGATTTTTCAACATAAATCCATTCAGGGAAGAAACTGTTTACAAAACAATAATTTAATTAGTAGCATGAGCTTGTCACTATAAAAACTTTGGAGAATTGTTTTTTTACTTATACACCTTCAAAAATCAAATAATAGGTTAACTTAATAATCCTAATTAAATTAATTTTCTAATTAATACATCGAAATTTCAAATAAAGTAAAAATAAAAAGAAATTTGAATGTAGAGAGTCCTCATGAGAATTTTAAATTTTACTATCAGAATGTAACTATATGAGTTCCGAATGTTCATATATGTAATGTTTGTATATTGTGTTTTTTTTTTAATATTGTTTAGTGCATTATTAATTTTATACTGTTTATAATGTGCAATATTTTAGCCATACGCCACAATTCCATAAAAAATAAAAAATTTACATTTTTCCCTCTAATCATTTTTACATAAATGCTTTTGAAAAAATAAAAATAATTTTTGTACAAGTTAAAATTAGTTTATAAATTCAAAATTAAAAGTCTAGGTAAGTTAGATGACAGAAAATTAATTTTAGCTTATAAAAAGCTCAATTTAATTTCGTTCGTGGGCCGGTCCACATATACCTCTTTAGTTAGTCAACTTTAGTTGACTCTTAATTTTTGCACCCCGTAATTTCTTTATTCCTCCACTTTTATAAAATGTCAAAAGTATCCCTTTAGACGTATGATGCACAGAGACGATATGTGTATCGGATACGTGGATACGACACGTATCCGATACGTTGATACATTTATTTTGAAAATATTAGGAAATGATACATAATAGATATGTGATATATGAATATTAAAAAATGTACAATAATTCATAAAAACATAATAAATATATGGTTGTTATTATGTGAATCCAATTTAAAACTATAGTATTGAAGTTGTCAACATAAACAATATAAATTATTGTCATCATAAAAGTACTACTACAAGAAAATTCTTAAATAATGACCAATTTTAGTAACCAAAAATAGGTTAAAGACCAATTTTACTTAGAGACAAATTATTTTGGTAGCCAAAACCTTGGTAGCTAATGTTAGTGACCAATTTAGAAACCAAATATTTTGATAGTCAAAAAACCTTGGTAGCTAATATTAATGAACAATTTAGAAACAATTCATAATAGAGACTATTTTACTTATTAATTTATTATCAATTTAGAAACCAATTATAATTTTTTGAAACTATTTTAGTTGTCAATTTAGTTTTTAAATTGGTACCTAAATTAGTCACTATATAGTGATCAATATTTGTTGTCATAAAATTATTCATTATTTAAATATTTTCTTGTAGTGTACTATGATTTTATAAATTAGATACTTCATTAGATAAATATTGGTAAAGTATCCTAAAGTATCGGACACAAATACATGTCAAACACATATACCTACGTGACCAAAGTTGAAGTATCGGGATATCATAACTTCAGACAGAATTTAAACATTTGGATGTTGTATTTTAAATTATAGAATTCAAAATATTGTTTAATATTTTGAACGGTAGAATTTTAAATATATTTTCGAATAACAGAATTCTTTTGTTCTTTTTTTTTTTTCACTTTCTTATTGAAAATTCAAAACTAACTACTTTTACTTTCTAATTGACAAATTCAAAGTTAACTTTTTCAAATCTAGAAATAATTTAGTATTTAGAAATTGAAGATCAAAACTTCGTTTCATTTTCGGATTGTAAAACAAGTTTCAGATCAAAACTTTATATAAAACAAAATAGTTGGATTGACTCCTTTACAAATGAAATAATTAATTCTAGATTAAATAATCTAGAAGTACAAAAATTAATAAAAAAATATATAATCTAAAATCGATGTTTAAATTAAATAATCTAAAAATTTGTGTTGAATTGTGCAAATAACTTTAAAAATAAATGATTTTGGGTTATGTAATCCAAAATATAAAACTAATTTTTAAATTTCAAGTTTTAAATTATTAAATCTGAAAATTTCCGGACCAAACTGTATGGAAGGATAATTTTAAGATTTTGGACACCAATGCATGTGTAGAAGGAAACTATGGCGTGCAAAAGGAAAAATCCCTTTAATGGGTGCTCACTCACTCTAAAAAATATGTCATCTTGGTGGTTATAGTCTAAGAATATAGTGGGTCTTTGGTTATGAATTAACGGTCTTTTATTCTTGCACTACCTTTTATCTTTGTACACTCCCATAAAAATTGTAATCTCCAAAATATCCTTCATTAAAATTATAATCAAAATCTCTGCATCACTTTATTTTTTTTACACTTTTTAGGTATTCCATAAGTATTTTTAGGTTTAGAAAATGTCTTTCAAAACAATCAATTTAAAAAGTATGAAAATATACATTGCAGATTGACTGTTTCAAAATATATTCTGATCTGAAAATATATCCTAAACCCTAAAATATATTTTGAAACTTTCATTCTCGAATACAAAAAGAAATTCCAAAATATGTGTTTTGAAAGTTATTCTTAAATTTGGAAATATATTTTGAAACATCTCTTCCGGAAATTTTCTTTTGTATGTGCAAGTTCATTAACTTTGACCTCTACGGAGTTGCTACAAGATTACACTCCTCCATTCTAAATTTCTTCATGCTAAATTTCTTCAACATTTCCCTTCTTAGTTTAAAAAAATTCCATTTCTATGTAGTATCTCAACCTTCCTAGGCCAGTAATTTCAAATTCCATCATTAAGACACGTTTAAACTTTTGTTTCAGTGATGTTACTCCCTATAATTAGTAAATCATCAACATAGATACACATTAGTATCAAGTCCACACCAATTTTAAGCTTCACATATACTCTATGCTCTACTGGACATTCCTAAAAATCATGTTTGATCATGAATGCATCAATTAACTTGTTCCAAGCTCACGATGCCTGTTTCAGGCCATATAAGACATTCTTCAACATATAGACTATTTTCACACCCTGTCACCACAAATCCAGGGGTTGAGTAACATACTCCTCTTCTTCAAGAGGTCTATTAAAAAATGTTGATTTCACATCCATCTGAAATAAAGGTCATCTTGTTCCATTTGTCAACGTAACCTCTAGCTTATGTTTTCAATTCTGGCTACCTGTGTAAAAACTTTAGAATAATCTAGACCTTTCTTTTGGAGAAAATCCTTTGCAACCAACCTTGATTTCCTCTTGGTAATGGCTCCACTAGGACTAAGTTTTAACTTAAATACCCATTTAGCGTAATTGGTTTTCTTATTAATAGGTAAATCAGTTAAAAACCAAGCATGGTTCTTCTCAATGACTTACAATTCTTCTTCTCTTTTTTTTGTTACTGAATTGACCCTAGACCAATTCCCTTTTTATTAGGGAGTTTTTAATACATCCATAATTCTGAGCTTCATGTTATTCAGCCCAATAGACATGTCAGATTCAGGGCATCCTAATCTTTTCCACAATTCTTGTCTTAAAGCCTCTAGGTGATTGATAGGTTCTGCTTCAGTTAGTAACACAAAGTGCACCAGATCTCCTTTATCATTCACAACATTATCTGGAAAAATTTCAAAATCCACCAATGATCTTGGTAGACATCTCTGTCTCGTTTCTCTATGTGTTTGCTACTGCACAGGCACCACATGCACTATTTCATTAATATTTTCACCATCAAAATTCTCTTCTTCACCTCCAAGAACCATAGAAACATTCTGCTTATTGAGTTCATGACTGTGTCATCCAGTCCCACAAATTTGCTTCATCAACAACCACATCTCTGCTCATACAAACTTCTCTGGTTGTTGGATTATATAGCTTGTAAGCTACTGTAAGATGATATCCTACCAATATCATGGTTGTGCTCTTGTCATGTAGCTTTCTTGTCTAAGCATATGGGATGTGTTTGTAGCACAAACCCAAAAACCTTCAAAAGGCTCTGCACTGGTTTTCTGTCAAACCAAATTTCTTTTGGAACTTTGTTCATAAACTATTTGGTAGTGCATTAGTTTAGAACATAGATAGCAGTTGACACTACTTTGCCCTAAAATGAATGTGTGAAATTTCTTTTTACGCAACATGCTTTTAGCCATATCAAGAATGGTTCTATTCCTTCTTTCCACAAGGCCACTATGTTGTGGGGTGTATGGGGTTGTCACCTTATGCTGAATCTCATTCTCTGTGCAGTAATTGATGAATTCAATGAATGTGTATTATCCACCTCCTTTCAAAACCCTTCTACTTTGCTTTTCCACCAAAATATTGAATCTTTTGAAGATAAAAAAACACCTCACTCTTGGCCTTTATCAAATACAACCACTCTGTATAGCTATACTCATTAAATGTGATAAAGTATTGATTTTTACCCAAAGATGATATCTCAAATGGCCCACACACATTTGAGTATACTACATGCAACACCTCTTTTGTTCTCATATGCATGTGTGACTTGAATGTTGTTCTAGGTTGTTTACGAAACAAACAACCTTCACACACCTTGTCAAGAATGGAGATTATAGACAGTCTAGTCACCATTTCATTCATTGCTTACATTTTCAATCTGATACAACCTTGTGTGACATGTCCTATTTTTGGAGAGAGTAGATTTCAGAATTAGTCTTTGAGTTGAATCATACACGTTCAAAAATTATCCTTTCATGTTGACGGAAAATCCCTTTTTCGCCAATTGCCCAACACTCAATAAATTACACTTCATCCTTGGAACATACAAACACACTTTCTTGATTACTATATCTCCAATTTTAGTTGCTTTGATTGTGTTATCATCTGCGAGCCTAACATTGCTTTTCTTGCTAGTGTCAAGATTTAAAATATATTTTTTATGCCCAATCATATGGTTACTGCATCCAGTGTCAAGAAGCCAATTTTCTGACATAAATTCTTCATCATGTGTAGTAACCATCAATAAAATTGGTTCTTCATCTGATTCATCTAAGGCGACATGTGCTTCAAATCCACACTCCTTTTCTGCTTCCCTTTGTCGTGCCAATAATCAGTTGTATAATGTCCCAAATTTTCACAATTGTAGCATTGAATCTTTCTCAAACCTGGCAATTTCATTCCCCCTCTCCCTCTTCCACCGAAACCACCTTTGCTAGTTTTGTTAGAGAAATATGATTTTTCTCCACCATTTGAATGATCTTGATTTGTTGAGCGCCTTTCTTTATTGAATTTGGATTTGTTCCTTTTACACCTGCCACGAGTGGAGCCACCTTTGCTCGACACTTGTACCTATAGTGCTTGTTTATCACTTTTCTTGTCAGAATTCTTGTTTAACATCTTTAATTCATGGGCTTCCAATGATCCTTGACATTCTTCTATCTTCGTCTTTTCAATGTCTTTGGATTCCTCTATTGTTGCAACAACATAATCAAACTTAGATAATACTGTTCTTAACATCTTTTCAACATATACTAATTTGTGATAACTTATCCACAAGCTCTCATTGAGTTTACCAACAATTGAAGCCTATTGAAATATTCAGCCAATGTTTCTTATTCAGACATGGACAAAAATTCATATTGCCTTTTAAAAGACTGGAGCTTCACCTTCTTGGTCTTCTTAGAACCTCCATTTGCCTTCTACAGGATGTCCCAAGCCTCCTTTGATATCTTTGTTTTCGATATTTTTCCAAAATTCACCATATCCACATATTGATGAAGCAAACAATGGGCCTTGCAATCTTTTTTCTTGGGTGTAACATCATCCTGCTCATGGACACCATCTCTCACAGTTTCCAGACTTCTTCATAAAAACCAATAATAACTTCCATCATTATCACCCAATAGTCAAAGTTCTTGTTGTCAAGAACGAGTAGATTGGACAAGAAATTTCCACCTCATTTTGCCATGAGTACACCCTTTAATACAAGTCCTTAACCTTACTGCTCATGATACCACCTGTTAGAGGTGTTTTTCAAAGGTAAACTACATGTTATAGAGAGAAAAAGTAGGTATTCACTCAACACGTATAGTGAAATGTTTCTGAACTTCATTGCTTGAAAATTCTGCATTTTTTGGTTGGGTTGGGCAGTATCATAATAGGGACTAATATTTTTTGATTGTGCTAGGAGCCAATCAAGTGGCACCGAGCGGTATCGAGACAGTGAGAAAGAGTTAAAAACGCGTTAGGCGCGAATGGATAACACTCGACGATGTTGCAACTCCTTAAACTTCCTAAAAATTAAAAATCTAAGCTAAAATTGAAAGATAGTAGAAATGTAACATCCTAGCTGGAAATTACTAATTTAAAAAAAAATTATATGAAATAACCAAATCACATTTAATAAAACTTCTTTCCTAAAACACTGGAGAATTTAAACGTTTATTATTTCATCATAATTCAAAATACATATTTCCAACCAACTATTTTAAATTCATAGTCTAATATAAATAATTTTTTACAAGAAAATATAAAAACTCCATAAAAGCTTTCCTAAGCTAGCCCCTCTTCGACTCTGAGCAACCATAGCTCCACTTACGACATCATCTGCTTCTATGTATCAAATTACACGATCATCACCAGACACAAACATATAGGGTGAACTAACAGTATAAATCACTGATCATCAATATAAAGAGTATACACACCTATCTAAGAACCACTATCCTCCAATACTAGAAAACATGACCACCATCATGTTCATACACATTCTATGTCCCCAAATGATGACCTTAATATATCTTTTGTGGGACTATCCTGTTACGAACTACAATCCATAATGCCAGGTGGAGTTTCCAATACGAACCACAATTCTTACTCTCGACACAAGATTAGTTACATCACTGGCCAATACTCGTGGTTGCCCAATCAAGTAGAGACCATCCTTACGAGCCACAACTTATACACTCACACGGGTTTCCAATATCACCAGGCCACAACCTGGGATCGCCACATGTTTACCCTCCATCTCGAGCCACAACTCAATGGATGCTATTCCGAGCCACAACTCAAGGAATGCTCTAGCAAGTCTCCACCTTAAAGCCATCATCCCAAGCATATAAAATCAACTCAACCTCTTATGAAGGCCTACAACCCTTAGACCGGGCATTCACTTCTTTTACTGTCCGCCTCTTGATTTTACACCCTTTGATGATTACATTGGTCGATACTTGCTGCCACGAGTGTTTACTCGCCCCTTCGTTTACAGGCCACCACCATATAGACCACATGCGAGAATTATCCTGTAATGGACTACAATCCTAACACCGAGTGGAGCTCCCCAATATGGACCACAATTCGTATTCATCACAAGACTACCAGCCTCACGGGCTACAAATGTGGAGGGCAATCAAGTGAACCATCCGTACTAGCCACAACTAGCACACTCACATTGGAATTCCAACACCATCAGGCTCCAACCTAAAATGGTTGCGTGTTTAGCCCCATTACAAGCTACCACTCATAAATGTGCCGCCAACAAGTCATCGCCTCAAGGCCTCCATGCAAAGCTGTGTAGAATCCTTCACTACGAGCCAACTCTGCACCTGAAACCGCCAGATGCATCACCCACGTTGCTAGGCGAAGTCGTGCTCGAGACTACCTAACGACCACCTCAAACTGCCAAGCGCCACGAGCTTTTAGATCCTCTGCCAGATCATTTTCCGCCTGGCGGGACCACCCTCACTGCTAGGCGCCACGGGTTCGAAGACTTCTATGGTTTCTCCTATCGCCTGGCGGTACACCCCGTGTCACCAGGTGCCACACCAGTAGTGTTACTACTATTGGTTTTTGACACTTTGAAGTAGGTTCGAAGGAACCTCAAGCACTCAACATACAATCCAAATCAACAAAGATGTTTGTCCAATCATAATTGTCTACTGAATCATAGACCAACACACTCGTATGTTTGTGTGTGTGTGTGTGTGTATACATGGCAAAATATTACTTTTACAGTCTTTTAATCTGAATCATCACATAATCATACACAACTTTAATTACATTACATGCATATATTCCCTTTCCAACCCCTTATGCCCAATTAACGAATATTACTCACATAATTCCCATATAAGCCCCCAAGAACGCCCAACACAGAGCAAAACTAGTGTGCACATCTGCATTTATGTGTCGCTTAGCGGCGGTTCATGTACTGTCAGGCGGTGCATAAAATTCTGGGCACTTCCAGATTTTTCTGCTCTTATACGAACCCTAAATTCCCCATGATTCACTTCTATTAGTCTATTTCAATTGAGAGTTATTCAATTGTGGTTCTAGCCTTCTTATAGGTTAGTTTTAAATAGCTAACTCGACAATTGTAACAATTCTATCCCGTGTATCATGATCTCCTATTCTTCCCAAACCCCAAAGTTAACCCACATGCCCTTGTAAGCATTCAATCATCAAAGAACCATCAATACATGGTAATTCGCAACAATCACAAAACATCATTAATCAAATATTCAGAAGAATGTATCCAATAATCGAAATATTTTGGAACTCATAAAAATAGAGAAACCAACACATTCAACGTTTGTCGCTTGGGGGGTATTCCTTGTCGCTAGGCAGAAACCTATAAATTTTGGTTAACCCTGATGTGTTGCCTGGTATACCTTCAATGCCACCATATACTGGTACAATTAAACAAATGTGAGTCCACATGAATTGGTATTCTCAAAACTCACTTTCTTCTTACACAACCACACAAGTACTAAGCAAATGCCTAACCAACAAGCCAATTTCATATTTCTTGATAATTCTTATGCATTTCGGATTATATTATCAAGCCCCATGGTTCAACATCTTATTAAAATAATAAAATAATTAAATTAACACCCTAATGACATACACAAGACTCAAACTTAAGTCCTTTCAACATGACCAAGTACTTTCAACCACTTGAGCTAGTACTATTCTTTATCTTCTCCCTCCATATTAATTAACTTCGGGATTTCCGCCCTTGCATTTATTAAATAAATATTTACTTATTTATTTAATTTTTCCGGGTATTACAAGAAACAAAGATGCCAAGGGAAATAAGTTTCAATATGAGAGTATAGAAGTTGAGTTATTTGTAACCAAATGATGTTGATGATAGGTTTAATCCTTCAATGTAAGCGCAAACTAAGTCGAAGAGAACTTAGATCGAGTCGAGTCGATCTACAACCGGTTTGAGTCAAGTAGGCTTAGACTCAGGTGCCAAATATACTCAAACTCAAGTCGACCAAAATTACTAAGACCAAAATATAAATTTGAGTATATGAAGAATTTCAAATTCTTACCTTTTAGGTGGAATTTTAAATTCTTTAACTTTAAGTAATCTAATTACTCTAATATTATAAAATTTTAATTTCTTTCAAAATTTCATAATCAAACACCATATTTTATCATAAAATATTTCAAATTCTATAAAAGAAAAAAATTTTGTTTTAAAATACCTTATCCAAACACATTATTAGACTTTTCGAATAAGTGAAGACTCCAAATCTTAATATTAACCCATATAATATGTTTAATGTAAACACCATGATGAAAACTAGCTTCAAATCATGAGTATAATAATTTGACTCGCGTGGTCGTAGCTTTATCAACTTATATGTTACTACTCTTCTTTCTTATATCAATACACATCCAAGATCTTGCTCTAATACATTATAATATATATTTTATGGTCAAATTTGTCAATATCTTGTAAGAAGAAGGTTCATGAAAAATCATATCAATCTCATCTTTTAAACACTACAAATGTATTTATCATTAGTAATTCTTTAGTATTTTTTATTTGCCTACAACTTTTTGCCATTTCCTAAGAATTTTAGTTGAGTAAAATTGACTCTTTTCTAATGATTTATTTTTTCAAAATATATCTTATATCCTAAAACTTTTTTAATCTTTCTAACTTGAGCATTTTCCAGTGACATTATCCTTAGGTGTTAAAGTGAGATAACCCAACTTACATAAATTGTCTCAGCTGAACTAAATCCGAGTCAATTTAACTCGATTTACATAAATTGACTCAAAAAAGGTTAAATTAAATCTGAGTTAGTTCAACTCAATTTATGTTTTGGTAAGGGAAAATTTTGTAACTTGACTCAATCCTTGGCGAGTCGGTGGATTTAGTGAATTAAAAATATTTTGTTATTTAAATTTATATTATATATTTATTACAATAATGGATTGACTCAAAAAGATTATTGTTGATTGATTATGAATCAATCCACTTTTTCAATGCTACTAGAATTTATTTAAAAAAATAAATATTTTTCCAACAAAATCCAACTTGAACCCCTAATAAATAGAGCTCATTTTAACATCTCCATGCTTATAAAATTCATTGATGTACAATGCCTATTTTAATATATCATTTTATAAGCTATCTCAAATTTTAACGCACATCTTTATTTTTAACACTATACCTAAAATAGTTTCCCTCACAATAATTATTATATTATGTATAATTAGTATCTTATTCATGATTAATTTTTATGATGAAGAATCATTTATAACCATGATTTTTTATTATAGTTAAAATTCACGATAATTTCGTAATTACACGTTTATCTCAATAAAATATTTTCTTTTCTATTTTGGATAAAATTAATAATGTAAAAAGTTATATATTTATTAATTTTAAATTTGAGAATATTTACTCTTTCTTGTCCAACAGTAATCATAACCGAATTTCTTTTTAGCATTTTTTCAATTCAAAATAATAATGATTTCATAATTTTTAAAGGAAATTATTTCAATTCTAATCTATAAGTGAGTACATTAATTGTTTTATACAATGTTCTTTATGGAGTATTTATCGGCTTCTTTCATTTTCATCAAAAAAATTGGCTTAAATACACATTGATCTCTCTATTTTTGTTGTGTTTGTTCAATTTGGTAATCATTTTCGTTTTGCGTTCAATTAGGTTCCCATTTTCATCAAATTTTGGTCAATTTAGTTATTTTAACAATTGAGGTTTAAATACTTAACTTTGTTAACAATGCACGTGTCAGCTCCAGATTCTTTTGATTTTTTTTTTATTTTTGTAATTTTTTTAATTTAAAAAAATTGTCCACGTGTCAAGTCATAATTGTGTCACATGTTAGTGTCACTACCACATGTCAACTTGTGGTTGTGTTATTTCTTTTTGTTCAATTTAATTCCTATATTCGTTATTTTTGTTCAATTCAATTCATACATTCGTTATTTTTGTTCAATTCAATATCTATATTCGTTTGCTTTGTTCATTTTAGTCCCAATTTTAATTAAAATGTGTTAAAAACAAATTTGTCTAATAGCTCAACCTAGAAAGGGATCTGAATTGATTAATTAGTCTTTCACTTGTTTAAGTTGAATCTTAAAAGAGTCTTTAAGTTTTATAACCCAATTAATCAATTTCGCAGTTCTGTGTTAATGGACTGTTTAAGGAAATTAAGAAAGATTGTAAGAGAAGAGAAAAACCAAGACACAACAGTTTATACTAGTTCTATTCAAAAAGATCTACGTCTAGTCTTCTCCTAAGTAAACCCACTTAGGAGGATTCCACTAATATAATTAGGATCCAAGAATTACAAGAACACCTATATAATTCTAGAACCTAAAACCCAAGAACTTGATCTACCAATCAAGAACTCCCCCTAGGAGCAATGCATCCACGCAATTGCACCTAGGCCTACACTTCACACAATGAAGCAACTGTAATCAGAAATACAATAAAAAAGAATCAAGAAACGAATACACCTATTGTTGTGCAGATTTGTCAATTTTCTCCTAGATTCAAGCTAGACCCATCAAGGTAGAATCAACCATCAATCTCCTTGAATCTTCACTTGAATGATCTTCAAGAATGCTTAAGAACTCTGTGAATTTCAAAGGGCTGTTTCTCAGAATGTTTTTCAGTGATTTGTAATTTTTTCCAGACAGAAACAGATTTCAGAAAACAACTTTTATACAGAGTTCTTTGTTGTCATTAATGGATTAGGAATTTACCTAATCGATTATCGTGAGTGTATTTTCACTACCTTAGTGCAGTACTCACAGCTAATCCATTAGTTAAACAACTAATCAATTCATGATTGCACAAGCAAGAGTGTGATGATTAATTACAACTTAATGCAGGCTTGATTTACATATGATAATTTCATACAAACAGCCTAATGCACAGTCTAATTAAAACAGGACTAATTCTAAACTGGTAATGCACATGAAGTGTAGCCTTGGACATCATCAAAACCATCTTCATATGAGTTGAAGTAGCTCCCCCTTTCAACAAAATGAATTAATTATGTCCCTTACAAGTTGATACCAAATTTAATATCTTTTATTAATATTATACTAATATTTTTCTAAAATTGGCATTTTTATTAACTATTTTTGAAATTAAATTATAAATTATTAAATTAAATTATAAATTGAATATAATTCTTAGATTTAATTCTTTAATAGAATACAACTATTTAAAAAATTATTAAAATATAATTATTAAATTTTTTCTTCTAATATTTATATTCTAAAATACTAATACTTTTAAAATTGATATTTAAAAACATACAAATATTTTATAAAAGTATACTAATATTTATAAAATTAACATTTAAGTATAAAGTATTTTAGATTTTAATATCTAAAACTCAATAAAAATATTAAATGTTGTAGATTTAAATGTCAAATTCACAAATGTTAATAACTTTTTTAAAACATTTAATAATTATATTTTAATAATTTTTTAAAATATTTATATTCTATTTAACAATTGAATTTAAGAATTATATTCAATTTACAATTAAATATAATAATTTATAATTGAATTTTAAAAAATAATTAATAGTAATGTTAATTTTAAAAATAAGTATATAATATTTATAAAAAATTAAATTTGGTATCAATTTAAAGGTGAGAAAATCGCTCCATTTAAAAAAATGGGACTAAATTGAACAAAAATAATGAATCCAAGGATTGAATTGAACAAAACTAACGACTATAAGGACTAAATTGAATATATGGACTAAATTGAACAAAAAGAAATAATACAACCACAAACTGACACATGACACTAGCATTGACACGTGACACAATTGTTAGTTGACGTGGACAATTTTTTTGAAATTAAAAAAATAAAAAAAAAAACCGAAGCTGAAACGTGGCATGCATAGTTCAAAAACGTTAAGAATTTAAATATCGTTAGTAAAAAGGACTAAATTGACTAAAATTTGACAAAAATCTAATTGAACACAACGAAAATGATGACCAAATTGAATAAGCACAATAAAAATAGAGACCAAATATATATTTAAGCCTCAAAATATTTATAGAAATTTTCCCGATTAGATTTATTCTATACCAAAAATGACATTCAAAATTTAAATAAAAAAAATTAAAAAATTCAAATACCATTTGAAATATATATATATATATATATATATATATATATATATATATATATATATATATATAATGATATAAATAATATATAATCACTACAAAAAAATCATAATTACATATAGATAATTACATACAAATTTAAATCTGTATGTAAATTAGACTTTACATACAAATATTATCTATGAATTAGTATTCGTATGTAAAATAAAATTACATACGGATATTTTTGGTATGTAATGAAGGGGTATTTTGTGAAGGATAAATTTTGTATGTAAGAATATATGAATCTGTACATAAACAAAGACATACATTACATATAAAATTTATATACGAATTTTAAATAATAAAATATTAAAAAATTAAATTTGGAAAATATCTTTCTTTTAACATTGAAACCCTTTTTCTCGTGCTCACTCTACAATAATTCCTTTTGCGCTCTCGCAGTCATTGAACTTTAGTGGAAGGAGATGAAGCTTGGTCGAAATGGTTCGTGTTTTCTTTTTTCACTGTGTAGAGGTACGTGAGTGAACCCAATTTTAGTTCCGAAAATCTGTTTATGCCGAACAATGTTGTTGTTCTTTATTTGTATCAATCTGAAATTGTTATTCGTAAGTTGTATCAGTAGTTTTGGAAATCCCCAATTTCCAAACCTAGGGCGCTGATATCTCTACCTATTTGATTGTTGGACACAATAAATTCCTCTAATGAGCGCATCTCTTGCAGAAACAAGGTCAATCCACGAATGAGTTTGTTATTCCTAGGGTCCAAAGGGTTCGATTCTTAAAGGTACCATATATAGTTCCTCTAATGTAAAATCCATTTTGGATTTTCACTTTCCATATAAATTCTTGTTCTCAACTTCTAATGCTAGAAAACATTTTGTGGTTCAGGGAAAAAATCAAGATTGACATCCACCGAACCAAGGCAAAGTGGAAGGGCAAGTATAACAAGATTTGAACTCCGGTGAACTCGATCCAGAGTTGTAGATAAACAAAAGGTACATTGGGTTGGTACAAGTATTTTTTTGAATTTGAATGTTGGACTCTAAAATGCATGTTTTGGTTTAAATATATTGATATGCAAAATCTAGAAATTAAGAAAATGATAGATGAAAAGAAATAGGTGGGAGTTTGCATACAGGTGGATCCATTACTATACATGAGCATGCAATTCGCATGGTAAGTGTAACAACCAAAGTTTGTTTTTCTTTCTTTATAACCTGTATTAATCATGTTGTTTATAGGAGAAGGATTTGGGTCGTCCACCACATATTGATGAATTTTTCAAGCAAACTCATGTACGAAAGACTAATGGAGAATTTGTGGATGAACGATCTAAGAAAACACATGTAAGTCTAGTATTTCAATTTTTTTGTTTCTTTTATTAGGTTATGAATTGTATATATGAATAAAATCTTTTTTTGAATAATAGGAGGAATTTAAGAGCAGATATGCTCAAGCTAGATCAGAAGCTGCATCTTGTGCTGGGCAATCTGAATCATCTCCCATGGAACATACAAAAGAAGAGAGAATAATGACTGATAGTTGGGTTCTTGCTGTACGTGGAAAGAAAAAGGGTCGGATCTATGGGATTTGAGTGGTTACTCGTACCAAACATGTGGACAAACTCACATATCATGGAAGTTCAAGTCACTCTTCAGAAGAGATTGTCCAGCTAAAACAAGAAGTTTTGAATTATAGGGAGGACAATGAGAGGTTAAGCCAACAGTTACAACAACAACAACGACAATTTCAATCCTTTGTTAGTGTTGTCCTCCCTTTCCTTCCACCAGATGCACAAACTACTTTGCAACAACAACAACAACAAGAGCAACAACAACAACCAGAGCAAAGCCAACCTCAACAAGACCAGGAGCAACCACAATTAAACAATCAACAACAACGACATGACTACTCTGAATATTAGGCCTTTAGATGTTTGTACTTCTTCATTATGTTAGCACTTTTAGGTTATGTTTTGTTAGAGTTTGATTACCATTATATCTGTGAACACTTTTTGGGGACTACATTAGATTATGTTATGTTATCACTTTTATTAGAACTATATTAGCACTTTTAGACCGAATTGTTGACATTTATTTTGTTTATAACTTGGATTTGGATTATGTTATTATCTTTGATTTGGATTTTATGTCGTTTATAATTAACTTGAATTTGGATTACGTAAATATTGCTTGTTGGTGAAATTTCATTGCAATTGACAGGAAATGCAAAAAAAAAAAAAATTGAAAATGAAAAAATATAGTTTTTAATTTAAAATGTATATTATTACATACAGATTTACATACAGAATAAGCTGTATAAAATTGCACCATTATTATATATGGATCATTCCGTATGTAATATATTCCACATTACATACGAATTTTGTTCGTATTTAATTTACATACGGATTATTTCGTATGTAATATACACATATGTATTCTGATCAATTACATACAAAATTTTTCGTATATAATTCACTGAGAATTGCATACGGAATAATCCGTATGTAAATTACATACAGATTTTATTACTTACGAAAAATTTCGTATGTAAAGTTATATACAGAATATTTTCCAAATGTAAGTTTTCCGACGTTTGATTCATATACGGATTTGTTTTCGTATATAATTCGTAAATAATATTTAATTACATAAGGATTTTATTCAGATTTTATCCATAAAAAAATCAATTTTTTTTTGTAATGAATAAAAAAAATTAATAAATCTATTATTTTAACGTTTTAATGTTTTAGATAAGTAGTATGATGAAATCGTGACTTATGATTGATGACTTATTAAATCCATCCATTGTAGTTGACTTGAAAATCTTTTACATAATATAAAGCATATCATTAACAAATATTTTAGAATTTTAAAATCTTTATAGAGATATATAAAATATTTTAGAATATTAAATATATAAGTATACTAGAATTTGAAAAATATTTTAAATTATATATATATATATATATAT